>ERZ827181.20-NODE-20-length-226159-cov-8.870896_pt1 | contig 226159 bp, 198 predicted proteins | sample MGYA00519778_ERZ827181 | MGnify/ENA primary metagenome ERZ827181 (study PRJEB31778, sample SAMEA3449273) | human gut metagenome | biome: human gut; feature: human-associated habitat; material: faeces | place: United Kingdom | collected 2010/2012 ...
ACGCAAAGAAGAAGCATAACAGAGTATTAAAGCTCGCTAAGGGTTATAGAGGAGCAAGATCTAAGCAGTACAGAGTTGCTAAGCAGTCAGTTATGAGAGCTCTTACAGAGAGTTATAAGGGCAGAAAGCAGAAGAAGAGACAGTTCAGACAGTTATGGATTGCCAGAATCAATGCTGCTGCAAGAATTAACGGACTTTCATACAGCAAGTTCATGTATGGTCTTAAGTTAGCTAATATCGATCTTAACAGAAAGGTATTATCTGAGATGGCTGTTAACGATGCAGAAGGATTTGCTAAGCTCGCAGAGGTTGCTAAGTCTAAGCTTGCATAATTGATTATATATTATATATCATAGAGATAATAGGCTGTCGTGAAAGCGGCAGTCTTTTCTTTTTAAAATGTATGATATTTCTGTGAACTAATATGAACAGATATGGATAAAATCTCTTTTATGTGATATAGTATGAAAGTCAATTTTTTACTTCTGTATAAAGAAGTAAGAGCGGAGGTTTATTGTGAGAAAAAGTTTTTTAAGAAAAGCATCAATAGTTTTATTATCAGCAACAATGCTTATGGCAACTGCATGTAATAAAGAGATTGAAGTAAAATACGATTATAATGTTAATGATTATGTACAGCTTGGGAAATATGAGGATATAGCTGTAACGGTTGATAAAACTTCTATAGAGAATCAGCTTGTTGATGATAAGATAGCTGAGGATATAGAGAATAATACTACTTATTCAGAAGTCAGCAGAGGTGCTGTTGATGGGGATCAGATACTTGTTACTTATGTTGCTACAAGTTCGGGTTCACAGTCAACAGGACTGTCTAATACAGATGGTGTTACAATGATACTTGGCAAAGATAAACTTGGCCTTGATATAGAAGAGCTTGATGAAGCACTCTATGGAATGAAGGCTGGAGAGACTAAGGTTATGGTAATCGACTTGCCGGAAACATATAGCAATACTGTATATGCAGGAACTAAAGTAGTGTTTGAACTTACCGTGCAGACGGTTTCACAGCCTAATGTGCCAATGCTTACTAATGCATATGTTAAGGAAACATTTGGATATGATACAATCGAAGAATATAGAGCTTCTGTTAAAGATTCATTAGCATCTACAATCGATTCTAAGGTTGATGATGAGATTCAGAAACAGGTTCTTTCAACACTTCAGGATACATGTAAGGTAAGTGGTTATCCAGATACACTGCTCAGTACATTACGAGACAGATATGACCAGTCTGTCGGATTCTATGCTGATTTTACTAACCAGTCAAAGGAAGAGTATTGCCAGCAGTTATATGGAATGTCATATGATGATTTCATTAAGAAGTCAGCAGCACAGCAGCTTATTATGGAAGCAATCGTGAAAGATCAGAAGTTCTCTATGAGAGAATATGATTACAAGGGCGATCTTGATGAATTCGCAGGAGACAATGGATATTCTGATGAGAATGCATTTGTTGAGAAATTCGGAAAAGATAGTGTAGTTAAGGCTATGCTTGTGCAGAAGGCACAGGATTATGTTATTGAGCATGCCAATATTGCGTATAAGTAAGGCAAGAAAGAATTTAGGTTGTGTGTGGGAACCGGCAGCATATTATTGTGCGAGTCCTCATGGCGGCTGCACCTAGTGGGAGTAAATGCCGCTCTATACAGAGTTTATTACGGTGAGAGAAAACAAACGCGCTTCGCTTGAACGAGTTTTCTCTCACCGCTCTTTTGTATAGAGCGGCATAACTCCCACACGGTTCGCGCCTTAAATCGGACTCGCACAATAATATGCTGCCGGTTCCAATCTACGTTAATTCTTTCTTGCCTTGCTTATGCCTTCGGCATGTTGCAAGATGGATTTTTTTACTTTGTGCCTGTTGAGCCGAAGCCGCCTTCGCCTCTTTCTGTGTTGTCAAGCTCTTCTACTTCGTTGAATGATGCTGTGATGTATGGTGCTAAAACTATCTGAGCGATTCTGTCTTTTGGTTCTATGGTAACAGGTTTATCTGAATGGTTGTGGAGGGCTACTATGATTTCACCTCTGTAGTCAGAATCTATTACACCTACTTTGTTGGCTGGGGCAAGACCTTTTTTGCATGCCATTCCGCTTCTTGCATAGATGAGGCCTACGAGTCCTGTTGGTATCTCCATTGCTATTCCTGTTTTGATGAATTCAGTTGTGCCTGGCATAACTGTTACGGCTTCGGACATTCCTGAGTAGAGGTCTGCTCCGGCTGAGAATTCTGTTCCGTATGTTGGGATACAGGCGTTAGGATTTAATTTCTTAATATTAACTTTCTGTGACATTGTGTAAACTCCTTTTTATTATTAATCGTACAGAAGTACGATATTACCTGATTCGAGAGATTCTTTTACAAGGATTGTCCTCTGATTAGATGAACCCTTGAACTGAAGCATCATATCCTTCTTGTCTTCTTCATATTTGCCGTCAACTATGACGTCAATGTATTGAAGCATTTCTTTAGTTTCTTTCCATTCATTGCACATTCTTCCAACAATATCCTTGTCAAACAGATATCCTGTAAAGCACCATATACTCAGGTCAGGATATATTCTGCGTACTTCCCTCAGCAATGGAAGGAGTCCCTGCTGGTTGCTGTGTTCAAATGGTTCACCTCCCAGAAGTGTGAGCCCTGTAACATAGTCTGGGGCAAGGGAATCAATGATTTCTTTGATTGTATCGTCTGTGAAGTCCCTGCCATAATTAAAGTCCCATGCAATTTCGTTAAAACAACCTTTGCATCGGTGTGTGCATCCGCTTACAAAAAGAGATGTACGCACCCCTGGTCCGTTAGCAATATCACAGGTTTTTATCTCGGCATAATGCATAATATAAACCTTCTTTCTAAAAGTTGCAATAAATCTGTATTATTGGTAAATAATGACATCTTATCACATGAATTACAGAATTATGAATGCTATATTAAGACTATAGCAAATGATTTAAATCTGTTGTACAATTATAGCAGATTTGCTCGTGACAAACAATGGAGGGTACATATAATGAAAATTTATTTTGACAAGCTTTACAGGTATGACAGATTACAGGAACCGGCAGGCATAGCACTTCCTTTTAAGGAAGGAGAGTTAAAGACTGCTGACAGGATAGCTATTACACAGAATGGCAGAAAATGCATGGTTCAGCCGAAGGTTACATCGAAGCATGCAGATGGAAGCATAAGATACCTGTATGTGGATTTTCTTGCTGATATTCCGGCTAATAAGGGCGCAGTGCTTGAGTTTGAAAAAGAGTCTGATGGAAGCTGCGAAGAAAAGGGAGTATCTGTTACTCAGACTGGACAGGGGCTGTGTGTTGACACAGGCTGTGTTACATTTACAGTAAAGAATAATTCCAAGAATATATTTGAAACACTTGATGATGGAAGAAAACATTATACCGCTCAGAATTTTGAAGGACCATATCTGAAAGATGATATGGGATTATACGACATTAATATTGGTGAATGGAAGATTATAGACGCAGGTCCTGTAAAATGTGTAATCAGAGCTAAAGGAAGTAACATTCTTAATAATAAAAAAGTTGATTTTGAGATAACACTTACATCATATGCAGCTAAGTCATGGATTGATGTTTCATACAGAATTATTAATACGACTTATGATGAACTTCATATCAAATCACTGGTATTTTATGCAAAGCCTGATGAGACAGTCACTGCAAGTGATGATTTGTTTGATATGCACATTAATATGGGTAATGATTCTACCGGATGTGGAGATGTACTTACGGATAATTCTAAAGAGAATGGACCTGTGTATCACACAAGAGGAACCGGGGAATTAGAGATGATATCTGGTAAAGCACCTGTTTCCAATGTAAGAACACTTGTTGGAAGCTCTAATTATAAGACTGATTTCTATATTGGAAGAGATGGAGTGCAGGTTAATAAGATTATCGATGATGCATATCTTGTAAAGGAAGCAAATGAACATTTTGCAGAGGTATTCTATGGTACATTTCTTGCAGATTATACTGATGGAAATGATGGATTGTGTATAACTGTATATCAGGCACAGCAGAATTATCCGAAGGCAGTTAAGGCATATGACGGTGGAGTAGCTGTTATGCTTGTTCCAGAGGATATTGGAAATGTTGTTATGCAGTCTGGTATGGCAAAGGAACAGAGATTCCTGATGCATTTCCATGAACCGGATATGCAGATGTGGGAGCTTGATAACAGAAGTACAATATACCAGATGCCTGACAGACCATGCATAGCACCAGAGGAATTCAAGAAGGCAGAAGTGTGTATGGATGTATTCCCTGAACATCTTGTGAATGAAGTTGAAATCGCACTTATTGCAAGGGCTGATAATCATTCAAGATGCTACGGCATGCTGAATTGGGGCGATTCTATTGATATGGGATATACTTTACAGGGAAGAGGCGGCGGAAAACCTGTATGGAGTAATAATGAATATGATTATCCGCATTCATGTGCTCTTATGTATGCAAGAACTGGAATCAGAAGATTCCTTGACTATTTAATAGTTTCAGCAAAGCATCAGATGGATGTTGATGTATGCCATTACAGCAAGAATCCATTAAGAATAGGTGGACAGTGGGAACATACAGCAGGTCATTGTAAGAATGGAATAATGGTATGCTCACATGAATGGGTTGAAGGAGTGATTGATTACTATCATTTTACAGGTGATGAGAGAGGTCTTGAGACAGCTATAAGTATAGGTGATAACATATTAAGACTTCTGGATACACCAATGTATGCAAAACCGGGAGAAGCCAATGCGAGAGAAACTGGCTGGGCTTTACGTGCACTTGTTGCATTATATGTGGAGACAAGAGATGAAAAATGGCTTGCAAAGTGTGAGTGGATTATTGACAGCTTTAAGATATGGGAAGAGGAGTATGGCAACTGGCTTGCTCCATATACGGACAATACTCTTATAAGAGTAGGATTTATGATATCAGTAGCTGCAGGAAGCGTAATGAGATATTACAGGGTATTCCCAAGAGAAGATATTAAGCAGATGCTTATAAGAGCAATTGATGATATTGTAGAGAATTGTACTCTTGATAATGGTTTGTTCTATTATAAGGAGCTTCCTTCACTTTCAAGGAATGGAAATAACACACTTCTTCTGGAATCACTGGCAATTGCCTATGAACTGACAGGTGATAAGAAATATCTTGAGTATGGTTTCAAAACATTTGAAACTAATATTAATAACACAGGCAGGGCAGGAGTTGGTTCTAAAAAGGTTATAGATGATGCTGTTATTGTTTCCGGTGACAGCACGAAAGGATTTGCACAGAGCTTTATACCACTTGTTACATATTATAAGGCACTTGGAGATACAGGATTAATTAATAATGTAAAGTTGTATTAATAATTAAGATTAAGGTGTATAAAGAGTTTAATACGGTGAGAGAAAGCAAACGCGTTTCGCTTGGGCGGGCTTTCTCTCATCGTTCTTTTGTATATAGCAGCATTAACGCCCTCACAGCTTGGAAAAGTCGCAGATATTTACTGGTTTTTTTATGTAATATATAGTATAATCTTTCAAAAGTGTTTGTAATTGACGGAAAGGTGGTTTTTTATGAGAATCGGAATAAGAGCACATGATGTTGCATACGCTCCATTAGAGGAGCTTATACCTAATATACATGCACAGGGTTTTCACTGTATGCATATTGCACTCAGTAAGTCTATTAAGGAGTTTAAGCCGGGCGTGGAGACTATGACTCCGGGACTCGCTATGTATATTAAGGAATTATGTACAGAGAATAAGGTTGATGTTGCAGTACTTGGCTGTTATCTTAACCTTTGCAATCCTAATCCTGAGAAGCATAAGGAGATTGTTGAGAAGTATAAGGCACATATAAGATTTGCAAGTATTCTTGGCTGTGGAGTTGTTGGTACTGAGACTGGTGCGGTTAATGAGGAGTATAAGTATGAGCCAGCTAATCACAGTGAGGAGGCACTTCAGTGCTTTATTGATAATTTAAGGCCAATAGTTAAATATGCTGAACAGTTTGGCGTCATTGTAGCAATTGAGCCTGTATGGAAGCACATTGTATATACTGTCGAACGTGCAAGAAAGGTGCTTGACGCTATTGATTCACCTAATCTTCAGATTATATTCGACCCGGTTAACCTGTTATGTGTTGATAATCTTGCACAGCAGGATGAGATTATTGAAAAAGCATTTGAACTGTTATTAAAGGATATTGCTGTTGTTCACTGCAAGGATTATATTGTTGAAGGCAGTGAGCTTAAGTCAGTGGCAGCAGGTACAGGAAAGGGTAATCCGGTGACCGGAGGAGGTCTTAATTATCCACTTCTGTTAAAGAAGATTAAGGAGCATAAGCCATATGTACACTGTACACTGGAAAATACTGTTCCTGAGAATGCAGTGGCTACAAGAGAATTTATGGAAAGAACATATGCCAGTGTATAAATAATGGGCTTAAGAAAACTATAACGCTGGATAATTACCAGAGAATGGAGGCACGTATGCCAGAGAATATAGAGTTACCAGGCGCAAGCCATAACAAAACTAATCAGGTTGAAAGAGCGGTGGATACACCAGCAGATTTTACAAGTCCTGAGGAATTATATAAGGATCTTATTGCAGCTATAAAGAAATACCACCCATCTACAGATCTGTCTGATATCGAGAAGGCATACGAGACCGCAAGAAAGGCACATGAAGGACAGTTCAGAAAATCGGGTGAGCCATATATAATCCACCCTTTATGTGTTGCTATTATTCTGGCTGAATTAGAGCTTGATAAGGAGTCAATTATTGCAGGTCTTCTTCATGATGTTGTTGAAGATACAGTTATGACAACTGAAGATGTTGCAAAAGAATTTGGTGATGAGGTAGCACTGTTAGTAGATGGTGTAACAAAGCTGACACAGCTCAATTACCAGCATGATAAGATTGAGGTCCAGGCAGAAAACCTTAGAAAAATGTTCCTTGCAATGGCAAAGGATATAAGAGTTATCCTTATAAAGCTTGCCGACAGACTGCATAATATGCGTACAATGCAGTATCAGTCGCCGGCAAAGCAGATTGAGAAATCAAGAGAGACAATGGAAATATATGCTCCAATAGCCCACAGGTTAGGTATTTCCAAGATTAAGGTAGAGCTTGATGATTTATCAATGAAATATCTTATGCCTGATGTATATAATGATCTTGTTGAACAGGTCAACTTAAACAGACCAGGCAGGGAAGCATTTATAAAGAGCATAATTAAAGAAGTCGGCATGCATATAAGCAATGCCGGTATTGAGGCTGAGATAGACGGAAGAGTTAAGCATTTCTTCTCAATCTACAGAAAAATGGTCAACCAGAATAAGACGCTTGACCAGATATATGACATATTTGCAGTAAGAATCAAGGTTGACACAGTAAAAGACTGTTATGCGGCACTTGGTGTAATACACGAAATGTATAAGCCTATTCCAGGACGTTTCAAGGATTATATCGCCATGCCTAAGCCTAATAATTACCAGTCGCTCCATACAACACTTATTGCATCTAACGGACAGCCGTTTGAGATACAGATAAGAACTTACGAAATGCATAAGATTGCTGAGTATGGTATTGCAGCCCACTGGAAATATAAAGAGGGAAAAACTGGCGAGAAGGACAATCAGAGTGAGGAAGCAAAGCTTAGCTGGTTAAGACAGATTCTTGAATGGCAGAAGGAAATGTCTGATAACAAGGAATTCTTATCATCAATCAAGAATGACCTTAACCTTTTCTCAGACAGCGTATACTGCTTTACACCTTCGGGTGATGTCAAGAACCTTCCTGCAGGCTCATGCCCGATAGATTTTGCGTACAGCATTCACAGTGCTGTAGGTAATAAGATGGTAGGAGCGAGAGTTAATGGAAAGCTTGTTACTATTGATTATGTTATTAAGAATGGTGACAGAATCGAGATTATAACATCGCAGAATTCAAAAGGACCAAGCCGTGACTGGCTTTCAATTGTAAAGAGCACACAGGCAAAGAATAAGATTAACCAGTGGTTTAAGCAGGAGTTAAAGGAAGATAATATCATTAAGGGCAAGGAAATGGTTGCTAACTACTGTAAGACTAAAGGAATTGTTCTTTCTGATATTACCAAGCCTGAATATGTTGAAAAATGTCTTAACAAATATGGCTTTAAAGACTGGGATTCTATTCTTGCAGCCGTTGGACATGGTGCACTTAAAGAGAGTCAGATAGTAAACAGGCTTAATGAGGAGCATTTAAAGACCAAGAAGGCAGAAGTTACAGACAAAGATGTGCTTGAGGAAATCGTTGCCGCTGAGTCTAAGGAAAAGGCAAAGAAGAAGGAAGGCAAAGGTGGAATTGTCGTTAAGGGAATCCATGATGTTGCTGTCAGATTTTCAAAGTGCTGTAATCCGGTACCTGGTGATGAGATTGTCGGATTCGTTACAAGAGGAAGAGGTATATCAATTCACAGAACAGACTGTGTTAATATAATCAACTTCCCGGCTAATGAACGTGCTCGTCTTATAGAGGCTGAATGGGAGCAGGGACAGACAGCAGGCGATACCTATGAGGTTGAAATCAATATATTTGCCAACAACAGAACAGGTCTTATTGTTGATATATCAAGGATGTTCACAGAAGCAGAGATTGATGTAAAGTCTATGAACTGCCGTCTTAATAAGAAAGAATTCGCTACCATAAGTGTTGGTTTTGATATTCATGGCAAGGAAGAGCTTAACAGAATTATAGATAAATTAAGAAAGATAGACGGAGTTACTGATATAACAAGAACTGCCGGCTAAGAAAGGTTTGCAGATTATGATTAAGATAGAATCAAGAGTATTGGGACCGGTAGCTACTAACTGCTATCTTATAATTAACTTAGATAACAACGAGAGCATTATTGTTGACCCGGCAGATTCACCAGAGTCTATATATGATATGGTTGTGCGTTCAGCAAGCAGGCCACAGGCAATACTTCTTACACATGGACATTTTGACCATATAGGTGCGGCTAATGAGGTGCGTGAGCATTATGGAATTAAGATATATGCATCATGTGACGAGGAAAAGCTTCTTGCTTCACCTGCAAGAAACCTGTCGAATGCATACGGCATGAGTCTTAGGGTTACAGCAGATGTACTTCATAATGATGGAGATATTCTTGAACTTGCAGGACTTAAGATAAAAGCAATCCATACACCGGGACATACAGCAGGCGGAACATGCTATTATATCGAATCAGACAAGACACTTATGTCAGGTGATACACTTTTTGCCGGTTCAGTCGGAAGAACAGATTACCCTACAGCAAGCTCTGCTGCAATGATGGAGTCGCTTCATGACAAGCTCTGCAAGCTCCCTGATGATACAGATGTGTATCCTGGACATGGGGAGTTCACAACGATTGGATATGAAAAGCAGAACAATCCGTTTATGTGATGTGATGTTCGCAAGCGAAAAGGAAGCAACGCGAAGCGTTATTTACTTTTCGCGGGACATCAACGAGCAAACGCCTGCGAAGCAGGCTGGAAAGCACGATAGTGCGGGTTTGCGAGTTTGCGAGTATAAGATCGCAAATATCAGTGCGAAAAGGAAGCAACGATGATATATATTAAGATTGATAATGATGTATTTTATGATGATGCGGTTGTGCTTGTACGTTCATTTTATCCAAGAACTGAGGTTATGGCACTAAAGGCAGATTCCAAGCCGGAAGAGAAAGATGAGATTCTTTCAATAGAAGTGCCTGATATCACAGGACTTGATAAGAAGAATGCCCATGAAGTGTTTAAGGACAGCTTATATAAGAAGCTTTCAGAAAAGACAGGGAAGAAGCTGCCGTGGGGATATCTTACAGGAGTAAGACCAAGTAAGATTGCGTATACAATGCTTGAAGAGGGTGCAACCAAGGAACAGATTAAGAAACATTTTATGGACAAGCATTATGCAAGTGAAGAAAAGGCTGAACTTGCGCTCACAGTAGCAAGGAAAGAACTGGATATACTTACAGATATGGATTATAAGACAGGCTACAGCCTGTATATTGGAATTCCGTTTTGCCCAAGTATCTGCCTGTACTGCTCATTTTCATCATATGCACTTGGTGCGTACAAAGATTATGTAGATAATTATGTAGATGCGCTTATTAAGGAGATAAGATTCGTCGCTGAATCCATGAAAGGCAGAAGACTTGATACAGTGTACATGGGTGGCGGAACACCTACAACTTTGAGTGCAGAACAGTTAGATAAAGTACTGACAGTGGTTGAAGAAGCATTTGACTTGAGCAGATGCCGTGAGCTTACTGTAGAAGCTGGGAGACCGGACAGCGTGACACCGGATAAATTCAAGGTTCTTAAAGCTCATAATGTGGGAAGAATATCTATTAATCCGCAGACAATGAACCAGAAAACACTTGACCTGATTGGAAGAAAGCATACGGTTAAAGATATTAAGAATGCTTATGCAATGGCAAGAGAAGCAGGACTTGATAATATCAACATGGATATGATTCTTGGACTTCCGGGAGAGGGTGTAGACGAGGTTTACCATACACTTAATGAAATTAAGGAGATGCGGCCGGAGAGTCTTACCGTTCATTCACTTGCAATCAAGAGAGCTTCAAGACTTAACATATTGCGTCAACAGTACACAGAGCTTTCAATTAAGAACACAGACAGCATTATCGCAATGACTGAGCAGACAGCAAGAGATCTTAACATGCAGCCTTATTATATGTACCGCCAGAAGAATATGGCTGGTAATTTTGAGAATGTAGGTTATGCAGTTGCTGGACTTGAATGCATATATAATATTCTTATTATGGAAGAAAAGCAGACGATAATTGCGTGCGGCGCAGGTGCTTCAACTAAGGTTGTGTTCCATAATGAAGGAGATGAAAACCATTCTGTGCGTATTGAGCGAATCGAGAATGTCAAAGATGTCAGAAGCTATGTCGAGAGAATTGATGAGATGATTGAGAGAAAGCGGAAGTTCTTTGGGGAGAATGAGTTTTGACAGAATAATTGTTTGGAAATGAGGGCAGTATGATATTTGAAGTGAAAAATATAGGAAAAATCAGACATGCAGATGTAAAATTGGACGGAATTACAGTTATAGCAGGTGAGAATAATACTGGTAAGAGTACTATTGGGAAAATGCTGTTCTGTGTGTTCAATTCATTTTATATGAAAGAAAATCAAATCAGACTTCAAAGATTAAAATCAATAAGACGATTATTAATTAATTTTGTGCATGAAGTTAATGGGGTTGAGTTGCATATAAATATCAAATATGCAAATGAAATAGTGGACAAAGCTGATGAATACATTGAAGACAGACAGCTTCTTATTAATGACTTGAAAAAATGGTATCCAGATAGTGATGTAGATGAAAATGTATATATTGAAGTATTAAATCAGTTGGCGGATAAAATAATTTCTTATATGAAGATTCCGGATGAAAAAGTCATAGAAACTATGTTTAAACAAAGAATTAATGCTGAGTTTTCAATGAAGATAGGGCATCTTAATTATGAAGAGGATTCATACATTAATCTGTCTATCAAGAATAACACAATGAATATAAAAGTGAGTCATTCAGGAAATATACAGATAGATAATTGCATGAGTCTAATAAAGAATATTATATATATTGATAATCCATTTGTGCTGGATGAGATAAATGGCGGTATACATTACAGAATGCCGGTTGATCATAAATATGATTTAATAAATAAGCTTTCGGATAACAACAAAGATAATGATTTTGACGCTCTGGATAAGATACTGGTAGATGAAAAATTAAAAAATATATACAATGCAATTAATGATGTATGTGATGGAGAATTATCATTAAATGATCAGGCAACATTTGAATACAAAACAAGTAAGTTGAAAGAGCCTTTAGATATAGTAAATATATCAACCGGCATGAAAAGCTTTATTATTATTAAAACACTTCTTCAGAATGGAAGCATAGATGAGAATGGAATAATAATATTAGATGAGCCAGAAATACATCTGCATCCAGAGTGGCAGCTTAAATTCGCAGAGATAATTGTACTGCTCCAAAAAGAATTTGGACTTAACATATTACTCAACACACATAGTCCTTATTTTCTTAATGCAATTGAGGTGTATTCTAAAAAATATAATATTACAGAACATTGTAATTATTACATGACGGATGAAATTAATTCTGAAACATATGTCAAAGATGTTACAGATGATATTGAGCAGATATACGCCAAACTGGCAAGACCATTGCAGGATCTGGAAAATATGGAGTATGAATATGGAGATAAAAACTGATAAGCAACAGCTTTTTAAAGATAATGAGACAACATTAAAAGAAACTTCAAAAGATAACAGTAGCAAAGAATTGCTGTATATGACACAATCACAATTAAAAGCAGCTGACTTTGACAAGGTAAAATCTGCATATATCAGGGGAATGAGATTAACAGATACACCATGTTCAGCAGATGCGCTATATTGTGGAAAAGATAATAAAGTGTATCTGATTGAATTTAAGAATGGCGTAATGGATAAGTGGACCGTTTATAATGTTCAGGAGAAGATATATACAAGCTTGCTTATATATACAGATATTGCAGACACAAGAATAAGTAAATGCAGAGAGAACCTTAATTTTATTCTTGTATATAATGAGTCAAAGAATTCTGACAAAGTTGAAAGTGAACGTATTAAAAGTCAGGGCGATACTTCTAAAAGAAAGATTGGCAAGTATTTTACAGAGAAAGGCAACAGCAATTTTATAGCATTTGGTCTGGAAAAGTTCAAGAACATATATTTCGAGAATGTATATACATATACTGAAAAGGAATTTGAAGATAAATTTGTAAATGTGTATGAAAATTGAAGAGATGTTTGAGTAAAAGACTGTTATCAAGATTGATATTTGCCTAAATAGATGATATATTGCATATTAGAATATAATAATGTCTATTATGGCAATATTGTTAAAAAGAGGTGTGAAAATGAAATTAAGTATAAAGAATTTTGCTTAAATTTTAGAAGCTGATATTGATATAGATGGCATTACAATTATAGCTGGAAATAATAATACTGGAAAAAGCACTGTTGGAAAAGTTTTAGATTCTGTCTTTAATGCTTCACGTAATATTGATGAGAAAATGAAAAATGCAAGATTGGATTCTTTGGCATATAATTTGAGAAGAGAAATTGAAAATAACAGAGCAGATATGAATACACGCCTTAGACATTATTCTATGGAGTTTTATCATGAACTGGCTGATGAACTTTTGATTGCTGATGCGGGAAAACTTAAAGAAATCTGCATAGAATATCAGAATCGTATGAATTTGCAAAATGAAGCTGATTTTGTTGAACGGATAAAACAGTATTTAGAAATGAATAAAAAAATTTCTGATAAAGAATTTTGTAAAAAAATATATACAAATTATTTCAATGAAGTATTTCATGAAGATATTAATTCTCTATATGAATCAGAAAAACCAGCAGAAATTAAACTGACAATTAAATATAAAGATATTAAATTGAAATTTGAACAACATGAATGTTCATAAGAAGAAAGACAGATAGAACTTCATAATAACTCAATTTATATAGACGATCCATTTATTATAGATGAGATGAATAATGATTTTACATTTGGAATATTAGAATTGCCTATTCATAAAAGAAATATTTTGCAAAAGTTGATGCAAAAGGAAGAAAAGTCTGTAGAAGAAAAAGCTTTTTCGGATTTATTAATAGACAATAAACTTCAGGATATTATGAAGATAATTAATCGTGTTGCTGTAGGAAAAGTAGCTAAGAAATAGAAATATATGTATCTGTTAGATGATAATGATTCATCAAAGGATATAGATGTTGCATCATTATCAACAGGATTAAAGGCATTTGTTATCTTAAAACAATTATTAATAAATGGAAATGTTCAGGATAAGGATGTTATTGTGTTGGATGAACCAGAGATACACCTTCATCCAGAGTGGCAGTTGTTATATGCTGAAATAATAGTCAAAGGCAATTTAATTTTCATATCATTGTTACAACACATAGTGCTCATTTTTTGGAAGCATTGGAATTATATTCCCTTAAATATAATATATCAGATAGATGTAATTATTATATGTCAACATTGAAGGATAATGGTGCAGTTTTTGAAAATGTTTCAGATAATATAAGTAAAATATACAAGCAGATGGTTGATCCAACATTGTTATTAAGTCAATTAAGAGAGGAATTGGAAACGGAAGATGACTAATTATGATCAGATGAAAAACCTGATAGAAGCATTTGGTGATAAATATAATCAACATATATGTATGGAGTCAAGCTTGTCTATTGTATCAGAGGATAAAGATAACTCAAAAAATACAGGAGAAGTTCAATTTGTATATAATGGAAAGGCTGATATGTCAATAATAGATATGGATGAGATTGCACATAAAATGTATCGCGTTATCCGTAATCATGATTCGAAAAAAGACGATGAATCATTAGCTTCAGCCGATGTTTTTGTGATAAATTTAGAAGATATATGGTATTTTATAGAGTTTAAAAATCAAAAGATATCAAAAGCTAAAGATAGCGTAACTAAAAAGGCATATCAAAACTGGTTCTGGCTTGTGGATATTTTATATGAGATGTCAGAGAAGAATAATATGTAATATGATACATTTAATTATGATAATCCGATTTCATATGCAAGGAAAAAAGTTGTATTTATTTTAGTTGTTAGTGAAGATAAGAACATAGTTGATGCCGACAAAATGCGAAAGTGTATTCTTGCAGGTGAAAAGTTTCAGTATGATTACATAAAGAAACTCGAACAGTACATATTTAAAGAAGCATATATATACACCACAATTATTGGAAACTTATTTTGTAAAAAAATTTAAGCATCGAAGATATGTACTGTTATGAGCCGGATGGGCAGGAAATAGTTATTGATACATTAAAGTCCCCTTGACAATTAAATTGTCAAGGGGACTTTTGCTACAGAATATATAAAATAAAGATTGATAAATTTGGCAACATAATATATGATGTAAAACAAATGAAATGAAATTATGTAGGGGGAAATATGAATCAGGATTTACATGATACCATTATTATGTTTTATAATTCAGCTGATTATCAAAAAATTAATAGAAGAAATTATGAGTCATGTTATAGAGCATTTGAGGATTATTGTAATAAGATTTATGGAAATTGCTCAGTAAAGAAATTGTTTGAAGATAATATAATTATAACAAGTATAACCAATTCTTGCGTTGAATACTACAATTCCAGTAAAAGAGCCAGAAGTCTTGCGGCTGTAGAGAGGTATTTGATAGCAATAGATAATTTTTATCAATGGCTAAGGGAAATGGGAGTTAAGTGTGAAAAGTTAGAAGACAAGTGTAATAAAAAATATTTGAAGGAGCAGATATGCAGCCGGATAGGAATTCCAATAGAACATGAAGAATATATTCCTATATCTGATGAAATAGTAGAAAAAATTGAAAAAATGGTAGAACAGTTAAAGCCTAACAAGTTTTATCCGTATGGACAAAAGCTTATATTTGAACTGTTGATTAAATATGGATTTAAGACTCAGATTATATTGGGAATATCAAAGGATGCATATAATCCGGTGGATAGAACACTTGTTATAACCAACAAAGTATATGGAAACATAATATTAGAATTGCCAGATGAGTTTGTGAATATGTTTAATAGATATAATGAGTTACAGATATATAAAGACAGAGAATACATGTTTACTTATACAGATGGAAAGCAACTTGAAACTAACGATATATTTGATACTTTACAGGATAAAATAAGGATATCAGAGATTGGAAAAGTAAGTGCTATTAATATATCACTTAAGGGTGTTGAGAATATGATAAATAGGGGATTGTTTGTTAGTGAGATACAGAGAATCACAGGATTTTCCGCTAAAAAGATAATTGAAGTCTATGAACGAATGCATGCAGAGAAGGATATCAATAAAATTATTAATGAGAAGTTGAGATAAATGTGATGAGGAGAATAGAATGTTTAATTATAAAAACTTAAGCGATTATGAATTTGAAAAATTATGCTGTGACATAATGTCTAAAAAATTAGGGGTACAACTTCGTACATTTGCAAAGGGGAAAGATGGTGGAATAGATGCTACTGATGATGTTAGTACACATAATATTATTGTGCAGGCAAAACATTACATAAATAGTAGTTATAGTGCTTTATATAATACATTAAAATCAGAAGTGAATAAAGTAGATGATTTAAAGCCGAATCAATACTATGTGTGCTGTGCACAGGAACTAACACCGGGCAATATAGATGACATTTATAATTTATTTAGTGATTATATGAAGGACTCCAATAATGTTATAGATTTAAATAATATTGATAATTTTTTGAAAGATCAAGCTAACAACCAAACTTTCAGACTTTAAATCATTTCATCTATTGGATGCATTGAATGATTTTAAAAAGGCGGTGGTGGCTCTGAATTTAACGCCAAAAATTTGGATTAGTTTGGGAAAATAGTTTGTGAAGGAAGAACGAAAATTTTTATTGTATTACTAAATAAAATGGCATATAATCTGAATCCGAACATATTGCCATTATACACAGTTACGGAGCGATTGTTATCAATACCGATAATAAAATAATAACATTAGCCCATATAGGCAGGATAATATTGATAAATGAAAAATTTAAAAGAAAAATAAACATTACATCAAAGAAAACGTTCAACCCCATGTACATACAAATACCCTGAAAAATTTGATATAACCATAATAATCCAGTTGTACAAGTTGTACGATTTTAACGAATTGTACAATTTGTACAACTATCACAAATTTTTCAGGAGGTTATAATTATTGAACGCTAAAGAGCTGGAAACCCAGCACAATCTTAAAAAGTAGGCAGCTTCATTTGTGGAACTTCCTGTTAGTAACTATATAATTGGATATTATAGAACAATAAGTTCTCAGATACAAGCCTAGAAGTATCTGAAACTATGGAGATAAATGGAAAAAGAACATTTGGATATGATGAACCAATAGTCTATAAAAGGATATAAAATTATTATTATAAATTAAAACTATTTGGTAGACTATGCATATTACATCGGATAAAAACGATGAGTAAAGAAGATTGCATAAAAGCTAAGTAACTTATTAATAAAATTATGTAATTTGATTTTCATAGAATTCATCTCCTTTCTGATTATGTTTTTGTTATAGAATATAAAAAGGAAAAATACTTGCCAAAATAAAGAAATAAGTAGTCAAAAGTTGCTTAAAGATTTTTTATATAAAAACTAAGAAAATAAATATTTTAACAGAAATACATTAGATTATTTAGGAAAATAATCAGCAGCAAATATGAGAATAGTTATGTTGTGATAAAAGTAGAAAAAAGCTCTGTGTGCAATGCACATGAGATTTTTTCTACTTTTTTAATTGAAATGTAAAAATTTCAGATTACTTGTATATGTGAATTATTACAGTCGTATCATTTAGTGCATACTTTGTACAATTTATGAAATTGTCTTTTACATATATTTGTTATATCTTTGATATAACAAAATTGTGGGAATAAAATAATTGATATTTTGAAAGGAGAAGTTTCACATGGAAGCAAAGAGGTACCTGAAATGGTATAACAAGGTAGGTTATGGATCAGGAGATTTTGCAGGAAATGTTGTGTATGCATTTCTCTCATCATTTGTAATGCTGTATCTGACAAATACGGTAGGTTTAAATCCGGGTATTATCGGAACGCTGATTATGGTATCAAAGTTGTTTGATGGAATCAGCGATATGTTTTTTGGAACCATGATTGATAAAACAAAAAGTAGACTTGGAAAAGCTAGACCATGGATGTTATATGCGTATATAGGTTGTGCCGTAACACTTGTTGCAAATTTCGCGATTCCAGACAGTCTTGGGACAACTGCACAGTATGTATGGTTCTTTATAGCATATACATTGTTAAATGCAGTATTTTTCACTGCAAACAATATAGCATATGCATCATTAGTTACTTTTTGTACAAAAAACAGCAGGGAACGTGTAGAGATGGGATCATGGAGGTTTATCTTTGCATTTTCAACAAGCTTACTTATTCAGTCTGTTACAGTACAGTTTGTAAGAGCAGCAGGCGGTGGGGCAGCAGCATGGAGAATGGTTGCCGTTGTATATGCCATTATTGGATTGATTGTAAATACAATTTCAGTTTTTTCAATTAAGGAGCTTCCAGAAGAAGAATTAAAAGCGGGGAAGGATCACACAGAAGAAAAGTATGGACTAATAGAGGCTGCAAAACTTTTATTTTCTAATAAATATTATCTTATGATTTGTGCAACTTATATTTGTCAGCAGATTTATTCAGCTATGTTAAATATGGGCATTTATTATATGATTTATATTTTGAAAAATGAAAATCTGTATTCCGTATTTTCATGGGCAATTAATATCCCTGTTATTATCGCAATGTGCATCACTCCTATGCTGGTGGAAAAAATGAAAGGTTTATATCGAATGAACTTTGCAGGCTATGTTCTTGGAACAGTGGGACGTGTCGGAGTCATCTTTGCAGGTTATATGGGAAGCGTTCCACTTATGCTTGTATTTACAGCGATTGCAGCACTTGGAATGGCACCGTGGCAGGGTGATATGGGAGCAGTTGTTGCAAGCTGTTCAGAATATACTTATCTTACAAAGCATAAACACATTGATGGAACTATGTATTCATGCACATCTTTTGGTACGAAAATCGGAGGAGGAATCGGAGTTGCATTATGTGGATGGTTGCTTGATGCAAGCGGATTTGTTAAGGAAGCAGCAGTGCAGCCGGCCTCTTGCTTAAATATGCTTCATATTATGTATTTATGGATTCCTATGGTATTGTCATTAATAATTACATTCATCATGTCAAGAATGAATGTTGAAGATGCAAACGAAAAACTAAAAAAACAGTTGGAGGAATGTTGATATGGAATATAAAGGAATGAAAGGATTGATACTTACCTGTAAGCATCACGACGGCTTTTGCCTCTGGCCAAGCAAGTATACAGAGCACAGCATTAAAAACTCACCTTATAAGAATGGGAAAGGTGATATTGTGCGTGAAACAGCAGAGGCGTGTAAGGAATATGGTATGAAGTTTGGTGTCTATCTTTCACCATGGTACAGAAATTATGGGCTATATGGAAAGTGAGGAAAAATATGAATGCTGATATGAAATGGCTGGACAATCCAGAAGTGTTTAAAGTAAATCAATTGGAACCACATAGTGATCATTGTTATTATCTGGATTATTCAGACATGAAAAAAGAAAAAAATCCATTATTACAGTCATTAAATGGTCAATGGGAGTTTGCTTACAGCAAAAATGTGATGGAAAGGCCTGTTGATTTTTATAAAGATACATTTGATACATCAGGATTTGATAAAATTATGGTTCCAGGACATATTGAACTGGCTGGATATGATAAAATCCGTTATATCAACACTATGTATCCATGGGAAGGAAAAGAGTACCACAGAGGAGCCTATAGTATGGAGGCAACTGGAGCAGAAAAAGGAATGTTTTCAGAGGCAAAGTACAATCCGGTGGGTTCTTATATAAAATACTTTGATTTGCAAAAAAGCATGTGTGGAAAGAGAATCCATATCTGCTTTGAAGGTGTAGAAGAAGCTATGTATCTTTGGCTTAATGGTCAGTTTATAGGTTATGCCGAGGACAGCTTCACACCTTCTGAGTTTGATTTGACACCATATATTAGGGAAAAGGGAAATGTACTGGCAGTACAGGTACATAAGATGAGTACTGCAGCATTTTTAGAGGATCAAGACTTTTTCAGATTCTTTGGAATTTTCAGAAATGTTACTTTGAAGGCAATACCAGATGTTCATTTGGAGGATGTTTGGTTCAAACCAGTATTAAACCGTGATAATGTAAGCGGAAGTATAACTGTAAACATGAAAGTGTCCGCCCTTGATGGTCAGAATGTAACTGCAGGCTTTATTTTAAAAGACAGGGAAGAAAATGTATTAGTAGAGAAATCCATACAGCTAAATAAAGATAATGACTATTTAGAAGGTACGATATGTGTTGATTTAGAAAATGTTAAACTGTGGGATAATCATAACCCATATTTGTATCATGCTTATGTTGAACTTAAAGCTGAGGATGGTTCCTTGGCAGAGGTAATCCCTTATGATATCGGTTTTAGACGAATAGAGATTATAGATAAAATAATTTATTTAAATGGAAAACGCCTTATTATTACAGGTGTAAACCGTCATGAGTGGAATGCAAAAACAGGAAGATGCATTGGTATAGAAGATATGAAAGCAGATATATCCTGTTTGTTAAGGAATAATATTAATTCTGTGCGTACCTGCCACTATTCTGATCAGATACCATGGTACTATATGTGCGACAATGCAGGTATTTATGTGATGGCAGAAACAAATTTGGAAAGCCATGGTTCGTTCCAGAAGTTAGGTGCAATTGAACCATCATGTAATGTACCAGGATCTTTTCCACAGTGGAAGGGTGCCGTAATTGATCGGGCAAAAAATAATTTTGAAACTTTTAAAAATCATACATCCATTCTTTTCTGGTCATTAGGAAATGAATCATATGCAGGTGACGACATAGAGGCAATGAATGTTTATTTTGCTGAAAAGCAGGATGGAAGATTAGTTCATTATGAGAGTGCTTATTATAATAGGGTATACGAGGATACAATTTCTGATTTAGAGACCAGAATGTATGCGAAGCCAGAGGATGTAGAGAAATATTTGAACAACAGTCCGAAGAAACCATATATTTTATGTGAATTCATGCATGATATGGGAAATTCCATGGGAGGACTTGGCTCGTATATGAAACTGATTGACAAATATGATATGTATCATGGTGGATTTATATGGGACTATATTGACCAGGCAATTATGGTAAAGGATCCAGTGACAGGAAAAGATGTTTTACGATATGGCGGAGATTTTGACGATAAACCAGCAGACTATGAATTCTCAGCTAATGGAATTGTATTTGCTGACAGGAAAGAAAAACCAGCGATGCAGGAAGTGAGGTACTATTATGGCTTATACAGATAAATTAAGAGTTGTCTATGGTGACTATACACTTGGTGTACATGGAGAAGGATATGATTATATTTTTTCTTATGCACAGGGTGGTTTGGAATCTATCGTTAAAAATGGCTACGAGTGGCTGTATCGCTGTCCTAAACCTACTTTCTGGAGAGCATTGACAGATAATGACAGAGGAAGCAGGTTCCACATTAAAAGCGGTAGCTGGCTTTCAGCAGATATGTTTATTGACTGTAAAGAAGTTCAGGTTATCATGGATGGTAAGGAACAAAAACCTTATGCACCAGATAATAATAGCTATGGTTGTGATGTTTATGCTGATGAAATTGTCGTAAAATATACATATGAGACCATAACAACTCCAGCGACAACTGTACTTGTAAGCTATACGGTTGACGTATCCGGAAAGATCCGTGTGGATGTACATTATAAAGGGGTACAGGGACTTCCAGAATTTCCTGTATTTGGAATGAGGTTTATTATGCCAACCCTGGCAGACAAATATTTATATAAGGGACTGTCTGGGGAAACATATCCTGATAGAAAGGCAGGAGCCAAAGAAGGAATCTATGAGATTAATGACCTGAGTCTTACACAATATATTGTTCCACAGGAATGTGGTATGAGAATGGATACAGAGTGGCTTGAAGTTACAAGACATACAACGCTTGATAACAGCAGGACGGACAGCTTATCTCAAATTTTACGCATTGAAAAAAATGACAAAAATTTTGCATTTTCTTGTCTGCCTTATACGGCATCGGAGATTGAAAATGCCCTCCATCATGAAGAACTGCCACCAGCAAGAAGAACTGTTTTATGTGTATATGGTGCAGTAAGAGGTGTTGGAGGCATTGACAGCTGGGGAACTGATGTAGAAGAGGAATATCATATCAGTGCAGAAGATGATAAGGATTATTCCTTTAGCATATGTTAATCGCGGGATAAGAATATGAAGTTTAAGATTACCAAAGACTGGGTAAAGAGTTTTTTTGTGATAATTATGTTATTGGTGATTACATTGGAACCTACAGTGGATTTGGTTGGTCGAATAATTAAAACAAGAAGGGTAGTGGAGAAACGGGGATTATAAATAAAAGGAGTTGCTTGTAAGTGTTATTGGTATATGAAAATAAAAATACGGGATTATCATCCGAGTGGAAAGAACCAGTACATGTGCCGCCGCATCTGCATGAAGCAATAGAAGTTGTGTATGTAACGGATGGAGAAGTAGAGCTTGGAGTGGGACCTGAATTGTTCCATATGGATGAAGGGGATTTTGCAATAATATTTCCTAATGTAATACACCATTATCAAGTTTTTGGGAAAAAGAAGAATAAGGTAATATATTTATATCTTGATCCAAAACTATTTCCCTCATACTATAAAGAACTTCAGAATTACAGTCCTGAAAATCCAGTTGTGAAAAAAAGAAAAGTGCATCCGGATGTAGTAAATGCTATAAAATATTTGGCAGAAATAACAGATGGCAATCCAGTGCTGATAAAGGCATATGCACAGATGATTTTAGCACATGTTTTCACAACAATGCCATTGATTAATAAAAGTGCAGTAGGAAGAGATGATCTTATTTACAATGCGGTGGAATATGTAGCCAAAAATTTTAGAGAAAACATCAGCCTTGAAAAAATGGCATATGAATTGTGTGTAAGCAAATATGTATTATCAAGAATGTTTGCGAAGACATTTCATTGTAATTTTAGTAAATATGTGAATGGAGTCCGGTTAAATTATGCAGTTGCAGAACTTGAAAACACGATGGATTCTATAACAAACATATGTCTTGATTGCGGATTTGAAAGTCAAAGAACTTTTAACCGTGTATTTAAGGACAGATATAAAATTACACCTAGAGAATATAGAAAAAGGATGGAACATGATAAATAATATTTTATATGTTGATGACCAAATTCCCCACAAATAATATGCATATTATTAGAAAAAGCAGAGAACCTATATTCTCTGCTTTTAGTTATATGTTTTTTCTATATTCAGATGGTGATAAACCTTTTAACTTTTGAAATATTCGGCTGAAATACAGGGGGTTTTCATAGCCCACAATCCTGGCAATTTCGTTAATGTTATATTGAGGATTCTGCAGAAGTGCTTCTGCATTGTATATTCTTTTACGCATAATAAATTGTTTAGGTGTAATACCAGTATATAAGCGGAAATTACGAATGAACCAGCTTGTACTTATATTATTTTGCTCTGCATAGCTATCAATATTAATTGGTTCATTATAATGTTCACTAAAGTATGAAACAGCATTGTCTATTTCATCAGCTTTATGTGTATTATCATGAGATACAGAAGATAAAAAATGCCGATGTAGTCTTATAAAAATTTGTCGTAGATACATTTCTAGCATTTCAGGATATCCATTCTGACACATCTGCAGTTCTTTGATCATTTCACGAAACAGAATCTGATATTCAGATCCAGAACCACAGTAGAAAACTTTTTTGTCATCAGTTAATCCATAGGAACGAAGAAGATTGGTAACATTATTCCCAGTGAAATGTACCCAGTAAACTTCTACATTATCTTTTGCATAATATTCATATTTTTGAGGTTCTTTAGGTCTGTATAATACCATATGACCAGCATGAACGATGGTTTCATCTGAATCATTATTAAAATGGAAGTGGGCTTTTCCAGATGCGATAAAAAGTAATTGGAAATCCAGTCTGCCACGCGGACGCCATGTAGGAAGTTTTGGCTTAGTATATAGCTTATAGGTACCACACATGGTTATAATTAGTTCCTTTGATTTATCTTTCCTGTCAATAGTGGAATTGTTCAAGTATGCGTTATTGGTATACATATAAAGCCCCCTTTACGTGTAATTAAAAAATAATATGCATATATACTGTTGTAAATATAGGAAATCATTAAATACACAATGTTATTTTATCATTTTATGCATATAATGTCTATTTACTTTAATAAGACAAGTCATAAATGAAACAAACTAATGTAATGTTATAAATTATTTGAATTATAGGCTTTGAATGAAAAATCATAATGGATTAGGAAAATAAAAATTATGCTTAACTGGGATGACTAATAATATTGTTTTGTGCATAATCTGTACAATTTATGATATGGATTTTTGGGGCTATTTTTTGTATATTATGTATAACAAGAATGCAAGGTGATTTTACGGATAACAAAGAATAACAATAGGATTGATTTCTATGAGTAAGTATAATTAGATATGGTCGGCTGATAAAAATTATTCGTTATTATATATTATCCGATAAATGTTGATTTAAGTGGGGTGATTGAGATGCAGACAGATATATTGATACAAAGTTTCCTCGATGGCGTATATGATGAGAGACTTTTAGATGTGTATGCTGATGAGACGAAAATTTATTATCAAAGAGAACGCTATATCAATGCAATAAAGAAATTCGAGCAGTGCTATAAGCCGGGAGATGTGGAGTTGTTCAGTGCTCCGGGAAGAAGTGAGATTGGCGGCAACCATACGGATCATCAGAACGGAGAGGTTTTGGCAGCATCTGTTAATCTTGATACAATAGGAGTTGTAAGAAAGACAGATGATAATGTAATCAGATTGGTTTCTGACAACTATGATGAAATCATTATCCGGCTTGATGATGTATCTGTAGAGGAAAAAGAAAAGGAAACAACAAAGGCGTTGATAAAAGGTGTGGTTTCTGGATTTCTTGAAAGAAATTATTCGGTTGGAGGTTTTCAGTCATATATAACAAGTGATGTGCTGATTGGTGCGGGACTTTCATCTTCGGCAGCATTTGAAACTTTGATTGGGACAATTTTATCAGGACTTTATAATTGTGGAACAGTTTCAGCAACAGAGATAGCCATTATTGGACAGTATGCTGAAAATGTTTATTTCGGAAAGCCTTGTGGTCTGATGGATCAGATGGCAAGTTCAATTGGTAATCTTGTACATATTGATTTTGCCAACCCAGAATACCCATATGTAGAAAAAATTGATTTTGATATGGAAAAGTATGGTTATAGGTTATGTATTACAGATACAAAAGGTTCACATGCTGATTTAACAGACGAATATGCAGCAATTCCAAAGGAAATGAAACTGGTTGCAAAATATTTTGGAAAAGAAGTGTTGCGCGACATATCTATAAATGATGTATTGGATAATATTACTGATTTAAGAAAAAAATTTGGAGACAGATGTGTCCTTAGGGCATTGCATTTTATCTATGAAAATAAAAGAGTACAAAAAGAAGTAAGTGCATTGAAAGCAGGAAATATAGGAGCATTTCTAGATGATGTGAAAGCGTCAGGCAATTCTTCTTTTAAATATCTGCAGAATGTTTACTCAAATCAGGATATAAAAAATCAGAATGTATCTTTGGCATTATTTGTAAGCGAAATGTTTTTGGGACAAAATGGTGTATGCAGGGTACATGGAGGAGGTTTTGCTGGAACCATACAGGCGTTTGTGAAGAATGGATATGTGGAGAATTACAAATACGAAATGGATAAAATATTTGGTAAAGATTCTTGTAAAGATTTGAGAATAAGAAAATATGGTGGCATAAAAGTGTTATGAATTAGAAAGAAGGTATTATTATGAGAATCTTGGTTTTAGGCGGGGCTGGTTATATTGGTTCACACACAGTATATGAGCTGGTTGATGCAGGTTATGAAGTAATTGTAGTTGATAATTTGCTTACAGGGTTTAAAGAGGCAGTACATCCTCAGGCAAAGTTTTATGAAGGAGACATAAGGGACAAGATATTCCTTGATAATATTTTATCAAAAGAAAAGATAGATGGTGTTATTCATTTCGCTGCCAGCTCACAAGTTGGAGAGAGTATGAAAAATCCATTGAAATACTATAATAATAATTTATGTGGAACAGAAGTGTTGCTTGAAAGTATGGTTGAGCATGGCATTGATAAGATTGTATTTTCATCAACCGCAGCTACATATGGAGAGCCAGAAAGTATACCTATTTTGGAAACGGATCGTACACTTCCAACAAACTGTTATGGTGAAACAAAGTTGTCAATGGAAAAAATGTTTAAATGGACATCTAAGGCGTATAACTTACGATATGTTTCACTTCGGTATTTTAACGCTTGTGGAGCACACCCGAATGGAAAAATCGGAGAGGCACATAATCCAGAAACACATTTGATACCGCTTGTTTTGCAGGTTCCGAACGGAAAGAGAGAATACATATCTGTATTTGGAAATGATTATGACACAAAGGATGGAACCTGTGTAAGAGATTATATCCATGTAAATGATTTAGCTCAGGCACATATCCTTGCAATGGAATACCTCTCAAAAGGCGGAGAAAGCAATATTTTTAATCTTGGTAATGGGGTAGGTTTTACAGTAAAAGAAGTTATTGAGACAGCAAGAAAGGTAACAAATCATACAATTCCTATAAGAGAAGAAGAAAGAAGAACTGGTGATCCTTCAGTGTTGATAGCATCCAGTGAAAAGGCAAGGAAAGTGCTTGGGTGGAAACCGCAGTATGCAGATCTAGAGACGATTATTTCAACAGCATGGCAATGGCATGTAAATCATCCGGACGGATACTAGGAGGTATAACATGAATGAACTTATTTCAGAATTAGTAGGTTACGGTATTGAAAAAGGATTGGTTGAGGAAGACGATAAAATTTATGTGATTAACAGACTTTTAGAGTTGTTTAGACTTGACAGTTATACTCAGACGGATAAAGCAATCAGACAGTTATCAGAAATTCTATCTGATATGACTGATTATGCAGCGGAGCATGGATTGATACCTGAAAATACAAATGTATACAGGGATTTATTTGATACTAAAATTATGGGGATTTTAACACCTGCACCCTCTGTGGTCAGAGCAAAATTTACAGATTTGTATGTCAAAAATCCAAAAAAAGCAACCGATTTCTATTATCGATTCAGTCAGGATACAAATTATATACGTAAGGACAGAGTTGCAAGAGATAAAAAATGGAAAGCAGACACACAGTATGGCAAGATAGATATTACAATTAATCTTTCTAAACCAGAAAAAGATCCACGGGACATAGCGAGAGCAGCAACTCAAGCAAAGAATGATTATCCTAAATGTTTGTTATGTGCAGAAAATGAGGGATATGCAGGAACACTCTCACATCCGGCAAGGCAAAATCATAGAATTATTCCACTAAAGCTAGATGGACAAGATTATTATATGCAGTATTCGCCTTATGTGTATTATAACGAGCACTGTATTGTGTTTAATGCAAAACATACACCGATGAAGATTGATGAAGCTGTTTTTGTAAAGTTATTGGATTTTGTAAGACAGTTTCCACATTATACACTAGGCTCAAATGCGGATTTGCCGATAGTAGGAGGTTCAATTCTTAGCCATGATCATTTTCAGGGTGGAGCATATACTTTTGCTATGGCAGAAGCTCCATATGAGTATATGTTTGAGATTGCAGGATTTGAAGATGTGACAGCGGGGTGTGTTAAGTGGCCACTGTCAGTTATAAGATTGCAGGGAAGCAGCATTGGAAGACTTGCAAAAGTGTCTGACTATATTTTGCAAAAGTGGCGTGGGTATACGGATGAAGAGGCATTTATTTTTAGCGAAACAGATGGAGTACCACATAATACAATTACGCCAATTGCACGTATGAATGGGAATTTATATGAAATGGATTTGGTTCTCAGAAATAATATTACGACAGATGACAGGCCATGGGGTGTGTATCATCCAGAGGAAAAACTGCATCACATTAAAAAAGAAAATATTGGATTGATAGAAGTGATGGGGCTTGCAGTACTTCCTTCCAGGCTGAAAAAAGAAATGGATATACTTGCAAAAGCTATTATTGAAGGGAAAAATATTCATGATATAGAGGAAATAAAAATTCATGCTGACTGGGTAGATGAATGGCTGGACTCTTATGATATTACAACAGAAAATATAGAGAGTATTATTCAGAAGGAAATTGCAGATTGTTTTGTGCAAGTTCTGGAATGTGCAGGTGTATACAAACGCACAGAAAAGGGATTTGCTGCATTTAAACGGTTTTTGTCAGTACTATAAAAATCTTCACAGTGATTTTAATAGATCACATCATAGACTTTACAGTGTAATAAAAACCAATGGAGTTACATTTGAAATCACCAATACTGCCACACCTGATTTTATAAAAAATATTATAGAGAAATTTAGTACAAATATAAACAGAAATGAACACAACCTCCAGAAATGGAGGTTTATGTTTAACAAGGTGTTCACGAAAAGAAAGATAAGAAAAATCATGAAAGAAAGGAAATAGAAAATAATGAACAAACAAGAAAGCGATATCTTGAATACGCTTTTATTGGAACCATTTATCAATCAAAGGATTCTGGCAGAAGTATCAGGTCATTCATTAGGAGTAGTAAACCGTTCACTAAAGGAACTTATCAAAGCTGATTATTTAGATGAATCTATACGTCCAACAGTGAAAGCAATTACAGAATTCAAACAGAAAACTCCACAGCGTGCTGTTATTCTGGCAGCGGGATTCGGTATGCGGATGGTTCCCATTAATACGGAAATGCCAAAAGGTCTTTTGAAAGTCAATGGTGAGCCATTAATTGAACGTATTATCAAGCAGCTTCATGAAGTTGGGATTAAAGAAATTTATGTGGTTGTAGGTTTCATGAAAGAAAAATATGAGTACTTGATTGATGAATATTGTGTAGAACTCGTGGTTAATGCTGATTATGCGGCAAAGAACAATTTACATTCGATCAAACTTGTAAAAGAACATTTGGAGAATGCTTACATTATTCCTTGTGACATTTGGTGTAATCGAAATCCGTTTCATCGCCATGAATTGTATTCCTGGTATATGGTTAGTGACATGGTGGTCAATGAAAGCAATGTTCGCGTTAATCGTAAAATGGAACTGGTAACTGTGCCAGAAAGTTCTGGTGGCAATGCAATGATTGGTATCTGCTATCTGGTAAAAGAGGATGCCGATAAAGTTGCTAAATGTATTGAAGAGTTATGTGAAAATCAGCGGTATGATGGAGTATTCTGGGAGGAAGCTCTTTATAACAAGGATCGGATGATAGTACTAGCTCGCGTGGTTCATTCAGCAGATGTAGTGGAAATCAATACTTATGAGCAACTACGGGAAATCGACAGCAATTCTAATCAGTTGAAAACAGATGCAATTCAGGCGATTTGCAATGTTCTAAAAGCAAAGCCGGAAGCGGTTACGAATATTACTGTTTTGAAAAAAGGTATGACAAATCGGTCTTTTCTGTTTACTTGCAAAGGAAAAAAATATATCATGCGTATTCCGGGTGAGGGAACTGACCAGCTTATCAATCGTCGTCAGGAGGCAGCAGTTTATCAAGTTATTGAAGGAAAGCACATCTGCGATGATATTGCGTATATCAACCCACAAAATGGCTATAAAATCACGGAATTCTTGGAAGGCGCAAGAGTATGTAATCCATTGAACTACGAAGACGTTAAGAAATGTATGATGCGGCTACATGCGTTCCATGACTTGAAATTAAAAGTAAATCATGAGTTTGATATTTTTTGGCAGACGGAGTTCTACGAAACACTGTGGGATGGAATGCCTTCTATTTATAAGGATTATGAGAAAACAAAAGCAAATGTTTTGTCACTAAAGCCTTATATTGATGCACATGTGGGAGAAAAAGTTCTGACTCATATTGATGCAGTACCGGATAATTTCCTTTTTGTGGAGAAGGACGGAAAAGAAGAAATCAGACTGATTGACTGGGAGTATGCAGGAATGCAGGATCCTCATGTGGACGTTGCAATGTTCTGTATTTATTCTCTTTATAATAAACGTCAGGTTGATCAATTAATTGCAGCCTACTTTACTGAAGGCTGTAGTGATGAGATTAGAATCAAGATTTATTGTTATATTGCAGCTTGCGGACTTTTATGGAGCAACTGGTGTGAGTATAAGAGAAATCTCGGTGTGGAGTTTGGTGAGTATTCGCTTCGACAGTACCGATATGCAAAGGATTACTATCGAATCGTTCAAGAAGAATTGAAAAAGCAAGGGGAGGAAGAGTAAATGCCAAAAGTAGAAAGAGCTATTATTATGGCAGCTGGTTTAGGAAATCGAATGCACCCAGTGACACTGTCAACACCGAAACCGATGGTTAAAGTGAATGGGGTGCGGATGATCGACACAGTCATTGATGGTCTGCATGAAAATGAAATTTATGAAATTTATGTTGTTGTCGGTTATCTTAAAGAACAGTTTGTGACACTTGAAAAGGAGTATTCTGGTGTCAGGTTGATTGAAAATCCATACTATGATACTTGCAACAATATATCTTCCCTTTATGTAGCACGAGAGCATATTGAAAATGCGATTATTCTGGATGGTGATCAGATTATTTATAATCCTGAAATTCTTGCACCAGAATTTGAACGCTCTGGTTATAACAGTGTTTGGACAGATGGTGAAACGGATGAGTGGCTTCAGACTGTTGAGAATGGCATTGTTACGGCATGCAGTCGGACAGGTGGAAAAGGCGGATGGCAGCTGTACAGTATTTCCCGCTGGACTGCAGAGGATGGGAAAAAACTAAAACGTCATCTCGAAATTGAGTTTGAACAAAAGAAGAATCAACAAATCTACTGGGATGATGTGGCGATGTTCTGCTACCCAAAGGAGTATCAATTGGGTATCCGTCCTATGAATAGAGACGATATTATAGAGGTGGATAATCTGAGTGAGCTAATTGCTCTAGATGCCAGCTATAAAAAATATGTGGAGGAAAAGTAAATGAATACTAAAAAAGAACATGGAAAAATAGACTGGATGATAACACTGGTGCCCTTGGCAATCGTAATTGCATTATGTGTTCTATTCTTTTTGGCACCAGAACAATCGAATGCAGTACTGAGCCAGATTCGTTTTTTTTTAGGTGATACTTTTGGAACATATTACTTAGTAATTGGATTGGGAATTTTCATTCTTTCTCTGTATATTGCTGGATCTAAGTACGGTAACATAGTTTTTGGCGAGCAAAATGAGAAGCCGAAGTATTCTTTTTTTGTGTGGGGTTCAATGATGTTCACCTGTGGTCTTGCAGCAGATATTCTGTTCTATTCGTTTTCGGAATGGGTGTTGTATGCAACTGATCCGCATCTGACAGAGATGGGAAGTATTCAGGATTGGGCAGGCGTATATCCACTGTTCCATTGGAGCTTCATTCCGTGGGGATTCTATCTGGTACTGGCTGTTGCCTTTGGCTTTATGCTCCATGTAAGAAAAAGAAACCGTCAGAAATATTCAGAGGCTTGCCGTCCGATTCTTGGAAAGCATACCGATGGCTGGGCAGGTCGCATTATTGACCTGTTAGCTGTATTTGCACTCCTGGCTGGTACTGCTACCACATTTAGCGTGGCAACACCGCTGATGGCAACTATTATTGGCGAGCTGTTCCATGTTGTCGTTAGTCGTACTGTAATCAACATTATTATTCTTCTGATTATCTGCGCTGTATATACATATTCCTTACTGCATGGATTTAAGGGAATCAGCAAGCTGGCAAACATTTGTATTTATATGTTCTTTGGTCTGATTGCCTTTGTGCTTCTGTTTGGTGGAGAAACACGGTACATTATTGAAACTGGTTTTTCTTCACTTGGTCGAATGATACAGAACTTTGTTGATCTGTCTACATTTACTGACCCGCTCCGTACATCGAACTTTCCGCAGAATTGGACGATTTACTATTGGGCTTATTGGATGGTTTGGTGTGTGGCTGCTCCGTTCTTTATCGGAAGCATTTCTCGTGGCAGAACAGTGCGTCAGACAATTCTTGGTGGCTATATATTTGGTGTTGGTTCCACATTGACGGGCTTTATTGTACTGGGTAACTACTCTATGGGAATGCAGGTGACCGGAAAAGCTGACTTTATTGCACAGTACCTGGAGAGCGGTGACCTGTACGGGATGATCGTATCTATCATTAAGACGATGCCGGGTGCGCCTGTTATTATGGTAGTTGTTTTATTGACAATGATTGCTTTTTATGCGACGTCTTTTGACTCAATTGCATTGACAGCATCCTGCTACAGCTATCACACATTGAGAGATGGTGAGCAACCGAATAAGGGCATTCAGTTGATGTGGTGTATTTTGCTGATTTTGCTTCCAATTGCATTGTTGTTTGCAGAAAGTTCTATGAACAATCTTCAGTCGGTGAGTATTGTGGCGGCATTCCCGATTGGAGCGGTAATTGTGATGATTGCGGTTAGCTTTATGAAGGATGCCAAAAAATATATGGAAAATATGGAAGAAAAAGGTCAGCAAGAGGTTGACAATGTTGACAACGAAAAATAAATTTGACAGGAGAGCATGTTAAATTTTAAAAGTACAATATAAAAATGTGTTGATAGTAATCAGAATCTTTGCAGTTGGATATAAAAGGGTCAGGTTTTATAATAATTTTTCTCCCGCTAATTTCAGAAAATGTCTATTCAGGTTTATGTTTTTAGAAAATAAACTGCCTTTGCAAGATATACTTGTAACCATGAATATTCCTATGTGTAATATTGTAAATTATATTTCGGATGATGAGATGATTGCTGGGTGTACGGACAGGATTGGAAATGGGGATGGATATATCCTTGAGGATTGGTGTTGGAGGAGTATGAGAGGATTATGAATTGAATATGTTTGTGATAATAACCTCCGTTAGTGAAGTGTTTGTTTTGCTGGCGGAGGTTTTTTATATTCTGGAATTAGTTTATAAGAATAGCGATTGCTAAATAGAGAGGATTATGTTATTATTTAGACAAGTCGGATTGTGAAAATAATTGTTTGGATTAATTCAAAGATGCATAGGGTAAGGAGAAAGGTACTATGGATAAGGTTGGGTTAATTCAAGTTTGTAAATATTTAATAATGGAAAGAGAGGTCATTATAACCTCTCTTAAAGTGTTTTATAAATTTAACCCTGCTTTATACATGCATAAGAAAGGCAGGGAAATATGAAGATAAAAAGTGTGAAAATTAAAAATTTTAGAGGATATAAGGAAGAAACTGAAATATTTTTTAATAATTTGACAGTTTTTGTAGGAAGAAATGATATTGGTAAGTCTACAGTTTTAGAGGCATTAGATTTATTCTTTAATGAGGGAAAAGGAACAGTTAAATTTGAAAAAGAAGATATAAATGTTACAAGTGATGATAAAGAATATTGGATAGAAGTTGTTTTTTCAGAAATTCCAGATGAGATTATTTTGGATGCTACATACAAAACCTCATTAAAAGAGGAATACATGTTAAATAAAAATTCTGATTTAGATATAATAAAGAAGTTTAATGGTTCTAAATGTAACGCAACATATATAAAAGCATTTCATCCGATTAATAAAGAATGTGAAAATCTTTTAAATAAAAAAATTACCGAATTAAAATCAATTATAAAGGCTGACAATGTTGAGTGTAGTAATCTTACAATATGTTCTGTTATGAGAAAAGCAATATGGAAACATTATGAGAATAAATTGGATTTTAGTGAGATATTTATAGATATATCTTCGGGAGAAGATACAAAAAAAATATGGCAGCAATTGTCGAACTGTTTACCAATATATTTTTTGTTTCAGTCAGATAGAAGTAATACAGATGGTGATAAAGAAGTTCAGGATCCAATGAAGGCAGCCGTAGCACAGTTCTTAAAAGATACCAAAATACAGGAAACTTTAAATGAAGTGGCTGAGGAAGTCCTTTTAAAATTAAATGAAGTATCAGAGAGAACACTCGAGAAACTCAAGGAAATGGATGAAGATATTGCAGAGAATCTTAAGCCAGTTATTCCACCAGTTGAAAGTTTGAAATGGGCAGATGTCTTTAAAAATGTTTCTATTACATCAGATGATAATATTCCAATTAATAAAAGAGGGAGTGGAGTTAAAAGATTAATTCTTTTAAATTTTTTTAGGGCAGAGGCAGAAAGAAGACAAGAGGAAAGTAATGGAAATGGGATAATATATGCTATAGAAGAACCAGAAACATCTCAGCATTTTGCTAATCAAAGATTACTTGCTAATGCTTTAATTAGTTTGGCGAATACTGCTAATACGCAGGTTATAATGACAACACATAGTGGGGTTATTGTAAAAACAATGGATTATTTAAATTTAAGATTGGTAAAAGAGAATGAGAATAAATGTAAAACGGTATGTTGTATTGAGAATGGAGTACTGCCATATATTTCACTAAATGAGATTAACTATACTGCCTTTGGAGAAGTAACAGAAGAGTATCATGATGAATTATATGGATTTATTTGTTTAAATGAAAAATTACAAGAATATGAAAGAGATAAAGAAAAAATTCTGTATAAAAAATTAAATAGAAATGGGTCAATTCATGAAGAAGAACGTACTTTGACACATTACATAAGGGATGTATTACATCACCCAGAAAATGATAATAATCCAAAGTATACCTATGATGATTTGAAGAAGTCAGTAGAAGAAATGAGACTTTATATACAGAATTCAATGGAATAGATTCTTTTAATTAAAGATAAAAATTTAGCAGAAAATATTGATAATATTAAATAATTATATTATGATTTAATAAATGTGCAGTTGGATTTTGTGCTTGTGTTTCACAAGCGTTGGTTTTAAAGGTGGGTGGATATGCGTAATATAATCCTTCTTTCTTTCTTTTGTGCCCAAGAGGTACCGCAAAGCGGTAACGCAGAATGAGTAACTGCACATTTTTTTAGGATGAAGTAATGATTAATGAAATAAAAAATAGAAATGAATTAGCAGATTTATTAGGAATACAAAGACAAAGGTTGACATATTTATTATATGTTAAAGGTCTGGATAACATGTATACATCTTTTTCTATTCCTAAGAAAAATGGAGACTCTCGTATAATTAATGCTCCTAACAAAGAATTAAAATATATCCAAAGTAAATTAGCGGAAGAATTATATTTGTATAGAAAAAAATTAACGGAAGAAAAGGAATTGATAGGAGGCGTTTCACAGGCATTTGAAAAGGGAAAGAATATTTTTACTAATGCTCTAGTACATAGAAATAAAAGATATGTTATTAATATGGATTTGGAAAATTTTTTTGATAGTTTCCATTTTGGCAGAGTGAGAGGATTCTTTTTAAAGAGTAGAGAATTTGAACTGCCAAATGAAGTTGCGACTGTTTTGGCCAAGATTGTCTGTTGTGATGGGAAATTACCTCAAGGAGCTCCTACTTCACCAATAATTTCTAATATGATTTGCAACATTTTTGATATTAGAATAATTAAGTTGGCTAAAAAATACAGATTAGATTATACAAGGTATGCAGATGATTTAACATTTTCAACTAATGATAAAAATTATTTGATGAATAAAGAACAATTTTATATAGAAATAAAAAAAGAAATAGAAAAAGCTGGATTTCATATTAATGAAGATAAAACGAGAATAAGTTATAATTCATCTAGACAGGAAGTAACAGGAATTGTTACTAATAAGAAAATAAATATTAAAAGGGAATATTATAAAAAAACAAGAGCAATGGCACACTGCTTATATAAAACAGGAGAGTATAAAATAGATTCAGAAAATGGTATTGCTGGAACAATAAATCAGTTGGAAGGAAGGTTTGCATTTATAAATCAGGCAGATAAATTTGATAATATTCACTTTGGAGATAAACGTAGTTTTTATAAGCTTAATGGAAGAGAAAAAGAGTATAAAAAATTTTTATTTTACAAATATTTTTTTGCCAATGACAAGCCATTAGTTGTAACTGAGGGGAAAACGGATATTATTTATATTAAATCTGCTTTGAAGAAGTTATATAAAGATTATCCAGAATTAATTACAAAAGATGATAAAGGTGTATTTAAATATTACATAAGTTTTTTAAGGAAGAGTAATCGTCTGGCATATTTTCTTAATATTCAAATAGATGGCGCAGATACAATGAGTAATATATATTCATATTACACAGATAAAGATGATATAAATTATCCTTCCTATATGAATGAATTTCAAGATTTACAAAGGAAAAAACCAGATAATCCAGTGATTATGCTGTTTGATAATGAACTGAATGATAAAAAGAGACCTATAGCAAAGTTCTGCAAAAGTAATGTTGACGATATACATATTGAACAATTAAAGATTTTTGATTATAGTTTACTATGCAGTAATCTTTATTTAATGGTTACTCCTTTATCTAAACAAAATGGGATAAGTGATATAGAAGATTTGTTTGAAAAGGAAATTTTGGATATAGAATTAGACGGTAAAAAATTTTGTAAAGCTGATAAATATGATATACATAAATTTTATGGCAAAGATCGTTTTTCAAAATATATAGTTAATAATTATAAAGATATAAATTTCGATAATTTCAGACCTCTTCTAGATAACATTTTAAAAATAAAGAAAGAATACAATAAATATAAAATTTATGAACTCTGAATGGATTAGGTTTGGAAATATAGAGGGAAAAGATGAATTAAAATTACTAATATTATTGACAAATAATATTAATAAATGATGTAAATGCATAGAACATTAGTTTATTATGGTAGAATACCTTTCAATGAGAAAGGAGGACCTGGTTCGATTCCAGGATGTTAAAGCATATTATAGTAGTGTGTTTTAACATCTTGAAATCTGTCAGTATTATAAATGTCAGAAGAAATATTTGAAGCATGTTGCAAAAATGTAAAAGCATTAAAGTCTGAACGAAAAATGTTAATAAGGTCATTTAATGATGCTTTAAGAAAAAATTCGATAAAAGATATAGAATTTTTTACAAAAATATATGCTTTTTTGTATTCAGCATATGCAGAAGTATCATTTCAAAAGTTAATAAATATACCTAATGGATTTGAACAATCGGTTATAAATGAAATTCAAAGGCAAAGAAATCTTGAGGAAAAATGGACTAAATGTGTAAATATGGCATTGGTTCATATATGTGAATGTACAGAAAAAGGAGCATTTGCTAATAAAAGTCAATCACTTAATAGAATATTAAATAAATATATTATTGGACCTAGCCAGATAAGAAATAAGATAGCACATGGTCAATGGATTGAATGTTTGAATAATGATTGTAGTGGTTTAAATTGTGAGTTTACAAATGAAATAAGAAGATTGGACTTTGTTAAATTAGATAGATTATTTACAATATATGATATGTTTCAACAATGCATAATAGATTTAATTTTATCGCCTAGGACACATTATAGAGATTTTTATACTTTGATGGTAAAAATAGAAGAATATATTGATTATACTATAAATTGGAATATTAATTCTAAAAGAAAACAATTAGAGATGTCCGATAAAATGTTTAATTATAAGAAATGTCGATGCTTAGAAAATAATTAATTTAAATTATTTAATATATATATAGGATATTCTATGATGTATAAAATGATAATATACTACGAAGTATGTTTTTGCACACTGGTTAGCACTAATAGGTGTTGGGGAATATTTCATACTAAAAGAACAAATGTTCTTGTGCTATTCATTAGAATGATATATAATAACCAATAGATAATTTGCATTATTAATGTTGACATTGGAAGCTGGTAATGGTATCATCTTAATACATTAAGAGAATAATTTTGATATATAGAATATATTATTATGGAACGTACTCCGGTGTCCTTCAGGCCTGGGGTCTTTTTTATTTTGGGGGGAATTTTTATGGATAAGGTATTCAAGACTTATGATGAACAAATAGCACTTTATAACTTTGATGCAAGAATTAGAAGAATGTTTTTTAAGTATATACTTTTAATTGAAACAATTATTAAAAATCTTATAGCTTATACGTTTTCTCAGGCTCATCCATAGGAAAACTATTTGGTTTATACGAATTTTAATAGGAATCTGTGTGACTCTAATAAATTAATAACTAATTTAATATCTGATGTTCAACGTCAGATAAGTAGTCGGGTTTCAGATCTATGCATATCTCATTATTTAAAGTAGCATGGATATATTCCATTAGCCTGATGAAAAGGATTGCAAATTGAGCCTTACTCCGGAAGGGGAAAGATTTGTACTAGCTTTTCGCGGAAATACTGATAAGATTCTTTTTAATGCAAGGGGAAATTATGTGATGGGGAAAATGTATGATATTTTTGTGCGGGAGGCCGTACTTGAACCATCTTTAGATAATGAGATGATATTGACAGGAGTTGGACACAAAAATAAAAAGAAATTTATTAAAATATTGATTGCGTGATTGGTGAGGATATATGTATCAATAGAAAACGGATATTAAGAGCGTGCAGAAGCTGTCAGATGTTAATAATTCCTATAAACATATAAATTCGTATTTACAAAGTGAAATGATAATGCTATACTTACTAAACAAAGTTAACTATAAGTTTATTGTGAATATGAGGATAATGTGATGAAGACAATCAGTGATAGAATTTTTGAATTACTAAAAGAAAAAGGAATGAGCCAGAAAGAATTTTCTTTAAGAACAGGTATAGCAGAAAGTTCAATTAGCGACTGGAAAAAGAAGAGAACTAATCCAGTGAGTGATAAGATTCTAATTATATGTGAAGTACTTGAAGTAACACCTTATGATTTGTTGTCGGGTGCTGAACATACTGGAAACAGAAGCCGTACTAATGATACATATGTAATAAGCAAAGGAACAGATATAGGTGTATTGGTAGAGTCTTATCAGCAGTTAAGTACTGAACAGCAGAAAAGGCTGATGGGGTATTTGGATGCTATAAAGGGACAATGTTAATATGTTAAAATAGAATTGACCAAGTTTTATTTTGATGATAGACTTGTTTTATTCTATATGTTGTTTATATAAGGAAGTATATGGGTAAGTTACAATTTATAGAAGTTGATAATAAAGTTGAAGATGCTATATTTGATTGTGGGATTGAATCAATAAATAATTATATAAGAGAATCATATTATCCTCACATTGTTCAAAATGCTTATACATATAGTATAATGTATAAAGATATTATTTTAGGCTATTATCAAATTATGTTTAGGGAAATTAAACTTGAAGATTTTCCAGAAGAAATATCCGATTATAGTACAGAGATAAATAATAGTAAATTGTCTGCTGTACATATTAGATTTATAGCTATAGATGAAAAATATCAAAAGAATGGGATAGGAACAGCAGTCTTACATACAATAATAGAAAAAGTTAGGCAGCTTTCGATTTTTTGGCCTATAAGAGTAATAACCATTGATGCTGAGTTGGATTTAATAGGGTGGTATAGTGAAATTGGTTTTAATAAGATGATTCATAATACTGCAGGACAGGATGGAACGACAGAAGCTATGTATTTTGATTGTATGAATCACATGAATCAATTGAAAGAATATTTAGATAGTAAAATATGATTAAAGGAGATTGTTTATATGGCTAGTGAAGTTGTTGATACAATTATATTATCAGGAGAGGATTCAATTAATTTTGCTAATAATTTATTTAGACCATCAATGGATTCTTTACATTCAAATTCTCAAATACTTGCATCTATTGAAAAAAATATTCATATTACAGATACAAATAATGGCTTTGTGGCTGATATTGCGGATTTGGATTTGGATTTTTTAGACAAAGTTATTAAAGAAGAAAAGAAATATAATATAGAAGTTACTATTGATGTAAATGTTGATACGGTTTTTTATAATAATGAAGAGCAAAATGGTGGTTTAACATGGGCTGTTAGTAATAATGATTGTTATGGAAAGCCAGAAGATAGTGGATATTTATCATATGCAGCATAGAGGAGTATAGTATGGAAAGTGCATTTCAGTTTACTAATCCGGCATTATCAGCTTTGGAATTTTGGATTAATAAGAATTTTAATGGAGAAAAAGATACTAAAATACAGATTAGAATGAATATGTCTGTTAAAGTTGCCAAGAAAGAAAATTTAAATGAAGCAATAGTTGAGTTGAATGTTGAAATAGGAGAAAAGAATGATGATATTCCATTTTACATAAAAGCTACAGAAGAGGCTAACTTTAGATGGAATGATGAATTAGATGATAATATGATTGACAGATTGTTGAATCAGAATGCTCCATCATTGTTATTATCTTATTTAAGACCAATTGTGGCACAAGTAACATCAGCTTCAAAATATGGAACATATAATATTCCTTTTGTTAATTTTACCAAACCTATGAATTGAATAGAGAGTATGAGATATAAAGAAAAATATGGGACATTGTCTCGGACTTAGTTATTATTGTGTTTTATACATGAATCTCCTATAATAATCGTATGAAATCAAAAAGTTTGAAATCTGAAATTTAAACCGCAAATACACGATAAAAGGAGAACCCATGAAGGAATACGATAAATATCTAAAGTTATTAAAGGAAAAATATCCCACAAAACAGTCAGTTTACCGCGAACTTATTAACCTGAATGCAATTATGAATCTGCCAAAGGGAACAGAGCATTTTATGAGTGACCTTCATGGGGAATATGATGCATTTTATCATATAATTAATAATTGTTCGGGAGTAATTAGAGAGAAGGTAGCGATGCTGTATGGAGATGAACTTACTGTATATGAGCAGCAGGAGCTGTGCACTCTGATATATTATCCGAGAGAGAAGCTTTCTATTCTTATGGATGAGAATAAGGTGAATGATGAATGGTACAGAAATGTACTTAACCAGCTGATTCAGATTGCAAAGCTTCTGTCTTCTAAGTACACAAGATCCAAGGTGCGAAAAGCAATGCCTGTGGATTTTGCATATATCATTGACGAACTTATTCATGCGCAGAAGGATGAAGATGACAACAGGAGTGTGTACCACAGACAGATTATGGAAACAATTCTGAGCCTTCATAATGGCGATGAATTTCTTGTTGCTCTTACTGATCTGATTAAAAGACTGGCAGTGGATCATCTTCATATACTGGGGGACATATATGACAGAGGATCACATGCAGATAAGATATTAGATCTTCTGATGGAACATCACAGTGTTGATATCCAGTGGGGAAATCATGACATATTGTGGATGGGAGCTTTTTGTGGCAATCCGGTGTGTATGGCACTTGTGGTCAGGAATAATATTAAGTACAAAACTATGTCAATTCTTGAGAATGGTTATGGAATAAGCCTAAGGTTTCTTCTACAGTTCGCAGTTAATACATATTCAGATAAAAATGTTGATGACGCAGTCTATAAAGCTATTTCTGTGATTTTATTCAAGCTTGAAGGGCAGCTTATTAAGAGACACCCGGAATACAGAATGGAAGGAAGACTTCTGTTGGATAAGATGAATCTGGATAAAGGAACAGTAAGAATAGGGGATAAGGATTATTTTCTTAATACTAATGAATTTCCAACTGTTGACATGAATAATCCTTATGAGCTTACTATGGAAGAAATGTTTCTGATGGGAAGATTCAGGGCAGATTTCATTAACAGTATGGCGCTTGAGAGACATATCAATTTTCTATATGACAAAGGCAGCATTTATAAGATTCATAATGGAAATCTTCTGTTTCATGGTTGTGTGCCACTTGATGAACAAGGGGTGTTTGATGGAATTGTTGTGGATTGCAAGTCGTATTCAGGTCGTGAGTATCTTGATTATTGCGAGTCAATGGTAAGGCAGGCAAGAACCGGTGATTCAGATGCAGTTGATTTTATGTGGTTTCTGTGGAGTAATATATTATCACCAGTGACTGGAAGGTGTATCAAAACATTTGAACGAACGTTTCTCGACAAGGATAGAAATGCTGACTATAAGAAGGCAATCGAAGAGAATAAGAATCCATACTATGTTCAGTATGAAAATGAAAGAATCTGTAAAATGATTTTAAGGGAGTTTAATCTTTATAATGAGAATGCACACATTATTAATGGACATACTCCTGTCAGGACAAAAGAGGGGCAGCACCCTGTAAGGGCTGGTGGAAAACTGATTGTTATAGATGGCGGTTTCTGCGAAGGATATCATGCTGCCACAGGAATAGCCGGTTATACACTTATTTATAATTCGCATGGAATGAAGATTAAAGAACATCATCCGTTTATGAGTATTAATATGGCAATTAATAGTAACAGGGACATTGAGTCTGAATCACAGGTTGTTTATGTGGAAAAGCAGCGGGTGTTTGTAAAGGATACTGATAACGGAAAGCAGATTGCGGAGGAGATTAATGATTTAATGAATCTGCTGAAGGTGTATAATTCATAAAATATGTGTAAATATGTAAGTTATATAATTATTTCCACTTGATTTCTATCCCTAATAGAATGTAAAATTATAAGATAAACCAGATTATTATTACGAGGAGTTGCAGCATGGAAATTTATGAAATGATTGATCTGCAGGATTGTCCAAGATGTTTTGGACCTTCTATATTAGAAGAGGAAGATCACTCTTATTATGTGATGTGTATGGATTGCGGCTGTCAGTCAGCATCATTTAGGTTTGAAAATGATGAAGACAGGCTTGATGCAGCTAAAAGAACAGCTGAATTATGGAATAGCGGTAAGGTGATATTTACAGGCCGTTCGGAATAGATATTGGAGGGAGATTTTAATTTATGAAGAGCAAAGAAGAACTTTTTAATATGCCTATAGTTGAACTGAGGGAATATATGAATTCTCTTTCTAATGCTGAAATACAGGAAGTTGCAAAGATATTTGAGGAAGATGATATTGAGAGAGATCCACTTGAACTTCTTACGGCGTCTAAGCTTTTTGATTATATGAAATATGCAAATGGTTCGGTGAATATTGAGTTTTAGTTGTTTAAGATTTTGAAATGATTTTTCATACGTTGTATGAGAATAAATATTAATCAGGAGGATTATTAATGAAAATAGCAGTAACATACGAGAATGGTCAGATTTTTCAGCATTTCGGACATTCTGAGAGCTTTAAGATTTATGAGGCAGAAGGAAAGAATATTGTCCGTGCAGAGGTAATTGGCACTGATGGAGCTGGTCATAGCGCATTGGCAGCTGTTCTTAAGGATAAAGGTGTAGATGTTCTTATATGTGGCGGAATTGGTAACGGTGCAGTCACAGCACTTTCAGAAGCTGGAATTGATGTATATTCAGGAGCAGATGGAGAAGCAGATGCAGCAGTTGAGGCATATCTTAATGGCGATTTAACATCAGCAGGTGTTAATTGCGACCATCATCACGATCATGAAGAAGGTCATGGCTGCGGACACTGTGGAAGCCATGAAGATGAAGAGTCAGGCTGCGGACATTGTGGAAGTGATGAAGGTGAATCAGACTGTGGTAGTGGTTGTGGCGGCTGCGGCGGTGGCTGTGGTACATTTACACCATCATTTGAAGGACCTAATGTGGGAAAGAAAGTAAAGGTTCATTATAAAGGAACTCTTAATGATGGAACACAGTTTGATTCTTCTTACGACAGAGGTGAACCGCTTGAATTTACTTGTGGAGCAGGAATGATGATTCAGGGCTTTGATAAGGCTGTTGCAACAATGAATGTCGGAGACGTTATTGATGTTCATCTTATGCCAGAGGAGGCGTATGGAGAAGCCGATCCAAGAGCTTTCATAACATTGCCTATAAGTGAGCTTCCTGGTGCAGAAGAACTTAAAGTTGATGATAAAGTATATCTTCAGAATATGTATGGACAGCCATTCCCAGCTAGGGTTGCTGCTTTAACTGATACTGAGATTACATTTGACGCTAATCATGAGATGGCAGGAAAAGAACTGAATTTCAGGATTGAGCTTGTAGAAGTATTATAATTGAATAATATTAAGATACCGGCTGGTACAGCTAAATGCAGTATCAGCCGGTTATTTTATTGCCTGGAAACAAGCTCTTTAGTCAGCCGTATCCATTCTTTCAGTTCTTTCCGGTTTTCATCTTCCTTGCGGAAGGCGGCGGAGAATGGTATACGCAAGTCTGGGTCGCCAACCTGTAATACAACTGAATCAGGTGAAAGCTTCATTGAAGTAAGATAACTGTTTAGTGTAAATGCAATTCCATATCCCTGTTCAGCAAGTCGGATTCCTGCGTCAATACTGCTTATCTTATAGGTAAGCTCTGGCAGGACATCAGCATAGAAAAGGGCGTCTTCTTCAAGTTGTCTTATACTCTGGTTGCTGTGCTGCAGGATGAATCTTTCTTTTCTTACATGTGCAAGATCAAGCCATGGATAGATGCATGATTCTTTAGATTCTGCGAAAGATACAGCAGGGTGGCTTTTGGGAAGAATGGCAACAAGACAGTCTTCATATATGGTTTCATAGGAAAGTCTGGTGTTGCTCACGCTGTTATATCCAAAGAACATATCAAGGTCACCGGCAAGAAGCTGCTCTTCATGGTCTGAGAGATGTCCGTCAATGGCATATACAACTGACTGTGGATACAGTCTGTTAAATGCAGTCATAACAGATGGAAAGAGAGACTCAACCTGACGGACCATGTAACCAATGCGGAGTTTAACAGCTACATTTTTGCCAATATCAATCATGCGGTCTTCAAGCTCAAAGCATTTCATAGTAATATCTCTGGCAGATTTCACGAATTCCTCGCCTGCATATGTAAGAATCATGCGGCGGCCGTTCCTTTCAAAAAGCTGTATGCCAAGTGAAGTTTCAAGCTGCTTAAGATGTATGCTCAAAGCCGGCTGCGACAAGAACAGAGCATTGGCGGCCTTGGTAAGATTTCCGTAATTAGCAATTGTAAGAACATATTGCATGTCTTTTTCAGTAATCATATGAATTCCCTTTCTAAAATAGTGCATGTTTCAATAATAATGTAATAATTATACATAATTAAAATGTATCAATCAATCGAAACTATAAATTAGATTTATACTTTCGATAAAAACATACAATTTTATTTTTAGTATGCTTTATATTAAAATGTATAAAAATATAAATTTGTTATGGGAGAAAATTTCATGGAAACAAAAGCAAAGAAAAAATGGAAAACGCCACATACATTTGTAATACTTGTGGTAATTATTCTTATTGCTGCAGCGGCAACATATATTGTGCCGGCAGGCGAGTTTACAAGATTTAAAGATGCAGCAACAGGCAAGACTTTGGTTGAAGCTGGAAGTTATCACAGAATAGCATCAAGTCCGCTTAATCCGTTAAAGATTCCTTCAGCAATCTATACCGGAATTGTGAAATCAGCGTCAACAATCACATTTATGCTGATAATCGGCGGAGCTTTTCAGGTAATTACATCAACAGGCGCACTTACAGCGTTATGCAAGAAGTTATCTAAGACATTTTCTAAGCACAAATATGTTGTAATTCCTGTATTTTTAACATTGTTTTCTATATTCGGATTCACAATGGGAATGTCATCAGAGGTTATGATATTCGTTCCTATCGGAATAACACTTGCGTTATTCTTAGGGCTTGATAAAGTTACAGGAACAGCAATGATTGCACTCGGTGCAGCGGTTGGATTCACAGCCGGATTACTTAATCCGTTCAATGTAGGAGTTGCGCAGGATATAGCAGAATTGCAGTTGTTCTCAGGAATGGCTTACAGAGTATTTATTCTTGTTGTGCTTCTTGCTGCTACAAGTGCATACATAATCTGCTATGCAAGAAAGGTTGCAGCACATCCTGAAAAAAGCGTAATATATGGAATTCCTGAAGACCAGGAGTACACATTTGACAATGCAACAGACACAATTACGGTAAGACAGATTGCAGTTCTTGTTGTTATGGCACTTGGCTTTGGAATACTTATATATGGTCTTTCAAAGAAGGGCTGGTACTTTGAAGAAATGTCAGGTCTGTTCATATTTATGGGTGTAATATGCGGATTTATCAGCGGTTACGGTCCTAGCAGAATTGCAAGGGAATTCGGAGAAGGTGCTAAAGGCATTATTGTAGGATGTCTTATAATCGGAATTGCCCGTACAGTTGAGGTTATATTAAGTGATGCCAATATTCTTGATACTATCGTGTACGGAATTGTTAATATTGTAAATGTTATGCCAGATTCAATTAAGGCTGTCGGCATGTTCTTATGTCAGTCACTTATTAACTGCGTAATCGTGTCAGGAACAGGTCAGGCAGCCGTTACAATGCCACTTATGGTGCCGGTTTCAGACCTTGTAGGAATATCAAGACAGACTTCAGTACTTGCGTTCCAGTTAGGAGACGGATTCTCTAACTCAGTACTTCCAATGTCATCATCACTTATGGGATATCTTGCAGTATCAAAGATTCCATACAGCAAATGGCTTAAGTTCATGATGCCTCTGTTCCTTATATGGACAGCACTTGGATGTCTGTTTATGCTGGGAGCATTAATGATTGGATATTAGAATTGATTAGGAGCAGATATTATGTCAGACGATATTAAGAAGCAGCTTGGAGCGGTTATCGACAGCTATAAAGAAGATTTATGCCAGATGTCAGATGAGATATTCGACCTTGCGGAGATAAGCGGGGAAGAGTACAAGACATCTGATATACTGTGCAGTTATCTTGAAAAAGAGGGATTTGTGGTAGAGCGTGGAACAGGACTTGAAACAGCATTCAGGGCAACATGGGATAATGGAAGTGACGGTCCGGTGATTGGAATTCTTGTTGAATATGACGCTCTTGAAAAAATCGGACATGCATGTGGACATCATCTTCAGGGACCTGCCGGAATAGGTGCAGCAATTGCAGTTAAGAACTGCCTTTATGATTATCCATGCAGACTTGTTGTGTATGGAACTCCGGCAGAAGAAACTCTTGGCGGCAAGATAATTATGCTTGATAAAGGTTATATGAAAGAGCTTGACCTTGCATTTATGTCGCATGGCTCGCCTAATACATCAGTAGATGAAAAATGCATGGCACTTGAGAATTTTGTGGTAACATTCCACGGAGTAAAAAGCCACGCTGCAATAAGTCCTGAAGAAGGACGCAGCGCACTTGATGCAGCGTTATTGTCATTCCATGCAATTGAGATGTTAAGAGAGCATGTTAAAGACGACACAAGAATGCATTACACAATCCGTAATGCCGGTGGCCCTCCAAATGTAGTTCCGGACCTTGCTGTTGCAGAATATACACTCCGCTCATACAGCACAAAATATCTTGACGAAGTTGTAGAGAGATTCTATAACATTTTAAAAGGAGCTGCGCTTATGACTGGAACAACATATGAGGTTCAGAGAGACCTTCCATTCAAGAGCAAGGTTGTGTGCCATAAGGTCAATGACCTGCTTATGGCAAATGCAGCATATGAGAATGCCCCATCGATTGCACCACCACGCGAAAGGACTGGCTCAACAGATTTCGGCAATGTGTTATATGAAGTTCCAGGCTCATGTATAAGAATTGCATTCACAGACAAGGATTCACAGCCACATTCAGAAGCTTACCTTAAAGCTGGAAAGAGTGATGCAGCGCATAATGCTATAGTATACGCAGCAAAGATAATGGCTGATTCAATATGCGATGTTCTTGTTAATCCTGAGCTTCTTGCACAGATAAAGCAGGAGTTTGAGGTGGCAAGAGAAAAAGGCTGATTAGTGGGTTTAGCGATAAAATTGAATTGAATTAATAGAATCGTAATCAGGCGGCGGAGAAATCCAAAGCCTGATTTTTTTATAATTTGTAAGCATAAAAAATTGTATAGACACAATATGTCTGACTTGAATGCTATTCTTAATATACAAACAACCTGTATTTACAGTCGATTTATGTACAGATGAAAGGAGACATTTATTATGGGATTTTTCTGGGCTAATGTGAAAGCTAATATTGAAGGAGCAGTTGCAAATGCAAAAATGCATTACTATGAGGAAAAGCTGAGGAGCGACGACTATGATGAAGATGAAGACGAGGAAGAAGATTATAATGAGGTGCAGGAGGAATATGATACGGACAGCATAGAAGATAGTCCTGTTGCTAATATCCAAAATAACTGGAAATCAATATTATTAGTTCTTCAGACAGAATATAATATTCAGGATATACAGATGAGTACATGGATTAAACCACTCAGGGTAGAAAATGTGGAAGATAATATTTTGAATTTATCTTTTAGAAATCCTGATGATAACGAACAAGAGCATAATACGAATGTAAAATATGTACAGAAAAGATTTGCAGAGTTATTATCAAATGCAATTGCTGAATATATGGATGCTCAATATGTAGTGAAGATTAATTAAATGGATGATGCATCAGGCGGAGGAGAAATCCAAAGCCTGATTTTTTTATAAAATAAAACAATATGACAATATGTGTCTGACATAACTGGTATTATTTAAAGGAAATAGGCTGGGAGTAATTATGTAGGCAGCTGGAACACCATAAATTATATACAGGATGGAAAAACTATGCAGAATGAATTGGAAGAATTATATAACATGCTTGTAAGCGAGACGGATGTTATGAAAAATGTGGATGAACATATTGAGCAGCAGATTGAGCATGAACTGCAGCAGTTTCAGGAACTTGCAACGTGGGAAGATTATGAATGTGAACGGGACAAATACATGTCGGTTGCTGAGACAGCTAAGAAAGAAAGTTTCATGGCAGGTTTTAATTATGCTGTGAGATTACTTAAGGGCGCGGACAACTCGTAGAACGCGCTCTTTTTCGTCATCTGAAAAAGACTTAAGTTCCTTCATAATTTCTCTGTCAATTGCAGAATCGTCAGAAGCATACTCACCGGACAACACATAATCCACAGTTACACCTAGTGCATTACATATATAGATAAGTGTAGGCAGGGAAACTTTCACACGGTTATTTTCAATATTGCTTATATGAGAAGTATTGACCTCAGCGGCACTGGCAACAGCGTCCTGTGGCAATCCTTTTGATAAGCGTATTTCTTTTAACTTCTTTCCAATACTTTCAAAATCAATATCTTTCATGAAATCCCCCACTATAAAGATGATAAATACAATACATATAATTGTAATATTGATTAGCTGATGATATAATTATCTACAACTAAAATAAAATTAGTCACGGACAATGCATTTAAAAAAAGATTTCGTTAAATAATCATACGATATGTTCAGGTTCGAATTATAAGAATTAAAAATGTTATGACAAAATATGACACTAAGACATATAATGTCCGACCTGTCTGCTATCATAATAATAAACAAAACGAAGGAGGCAGTTATGCAGGACAACAATATTGAAGATGATAGCAGTGAAGTTTATGTGTATTTGAAAAGACCATTTCTGTTCAATATCAGATACAATTCAAGAGAAATATGGAACAAGATGACGGAGGAGGATAAGGCTCCGTATATTAATTATGAAGAATTTTACGAAGAATACAGGCTTATAAGGCTAAGAAGTATAGGGTATCCGATACTTGCGGTGGTGTATCTGTTTGCAATGTCAGCAATGGTACTTTATATCATATATATGTTTACAGGTTTTAACATATTTTCATTATTTGTGTGATGTATAATTATTGAAACACATTTTTATGAAAATGATGTATAAAAATGCAGAAAATATGATTTTATATTAGCATTTATTATGATAAAGTGCTAAAATATTAACAGATTAAATCGTGAATTGATGAGTGCAATCTTACAAACGACTTAAAGGAGAAAAACTACTTATGGCAAATGACTACAATGACAAGGTAAGTCGGGTATTAAGCCTGTATCAGCGCCTGATGGAAGGGGAAGTGGTTGACAAAGAGGCGGAAGCCGCCAGATATGGCGTATCTGCCAGGTCAATCCAGCGTGATATAAGTGCAATTAATAATTTTTTTGAACAGGAGACTGAAAAGAGCGGGGTAATTAATTCAATTGAATACGATAAGAAAAGGGGCGGACATTATCTCAGTCAGATATACAGGACAAGGCTGACCAATAGTGAGATACTTGCAATATGCAAGATACTGCTGGACAGCAGGGCATTTACCAGAGAAAGGATGGAGCATATTCTTGATATACTGGTTGACCGCTGCACACCGGCAGAAGGAAAGGCAATAGTACAGGACCTTATTAAGAATGAAGAGTTTCATTACATAGAACTGACACATAAATCAGAGTTCGTTGATAAAATGTGGGATATCGGACAGGCAATCCGAAACTGCAATTATCTTGAATTCGAATACAGGAGAAGTACAGATAATGAAGTGGTTAAGCGGAAGGTAAAGCCGGTTGCGATAATGTTTTCGGAATTTTATTTTTATCTTACAGCGTTTATAGATGATGAAAAGGTCAGGGCTAATTTTCAGGTCATTAATGATGCATTTCCAACAATATACCGAATCGACAGGATTGCAGGCTATAAGGTGCTTGATGAACATTTTAAGATACCGTACAGCGATAGATTTGAGGAGGGCGAGTTCCGAAAGAGAGTGCAGTTCATGTATGGCGGCAGACTCAAGAAAATCAGATTCAGATATAAAGGCGGAAGCATAGAAGCTGTTCTCGACCGTCTCCCTACAGCAAAGATTCTTGGTGAAAAAGATGGCGTATACACAGTATCCGCTGAGGTATTCGGTGAAGGAATCAACGTGTGGCTGAGAAGCCAGGGTGAGAATGTGGAAGTGGTGGAGTGAGAGAATTTGTCATGTATAATTATAAAATTCTAAGCTTATAGGGGGAAATATGGATAATATACAACAGGAAAATTATAATATGAATTCTGAATATAATATTATGATTACAAATGTGAGCATTCTGAAAAATAAAAGTAAAGTCAATGGAAATTTATATTGCTTTGACGGACTGCCTGATTTAATAAATGGAACAATTACAAATGAAGCTCCAATAATAGGATTACAGAAATTATTACAGGATAAGTCTGGAAATTTAGATAAAATTATTATGATAGCATCAGAAAGTGTTAGAACAAAGATTATAGAATTGACAGATGATAATGATATTATTCAGAGAACAACAAGCTTAGAGTTCCTTCGAAAGAGGATAGACATAAATATTGAAACAGAAGAGGTTGAAATAAAAGATGAACCAGACGAAGAAGATACAGTAGAAACCGTTAATAAAGTAAAAAATATAATAGAAAAAGTTGCGAATAATAATCCGCAAATGATGATTAATATTTATATTGAATCTAATGGTGGCGTGAGATATGTAATGTTTATGCTTTACAATATAATATCTATTATGAATAAAAATAATAAGAATATTAAATTGCGAGCAATATATAGCATGGTTTACGGAAATACACCTATACAGATAAAGAACACATTAAATATATATGAATCATCAGAACTTATTGCCATAATCGGAGAATTTATTAATTATGGACGAATTGAGTCTTTAAAAAGATATGTGGATAAAAGATTAAAACAAGAAGAGAATGATGAGTTAAAAAATGATATAAAAAAATGTATGGATAAATTAGATGAATTTTCTCAGGCGTTGCAATTATGTCGTTCAGAGAAGATTCTTAATTTACTTTCGACATATGATGACAGTGTTTTGTCTTTACTTAGTAAATTTAATCAGAAATATAATAGAGATGATTCAACAAATATAATTATATTTAAAATAATATTTTCGATGATATTAGAGGAATTTAAAGAGTTTAATGATAGTAAAGATGAAAATAATCTTGATTATGTGATAGAATGGTGCCTTAATAAAGATTATGTTCAGCAGGCACTTACGCTTTGTTCAGAACAGATTCCTAAATATTTAAATGATAACGGAATATTGCAATTTGATGATAAATTTGAAGAAGAATTTCAGAAAGTATATAAACGAGAAGGGGGAAGATACGAAAAAAATTATTATAAGCTTGTGAATTATATACCACAAAATATATATGAAGATTATATTAAATGGATATCTAAAAATTTTGAAAAGTATCCAGAAATTAAGTTACAAATAAGTGAGGAAGAAAAAACAGAAACTCTTAATCAGGTGACATTAATTAAAGAAATTTTTTCTAAGGCTTGTCAAAACGAAAATATAGCTGTAAAAAGAAGTCTTGAACAAAATACATTTAAAAATGGTGAAAAAATATCAGAATTAATGCACATAAAATATAGTAATAAAAATTGCAATATATGTGTTGAAGATTTATTTAATATTAATCCGTTGGATTTACGTAAAGCAGAAAAAGCAATTGTTGATAAAGTGGTAGATAAAGAAGATAAAAAATTAGTTTCTAATTTATTTTTAGAAGCAGAAAATGAGAAGAAAACAGGAATGAAGAGTCAATTAGAAAATATCACATTATATAATGGCAATAAGCTTAAAAAGATTACAAGAATTCAATACGGAGATAATATATATTACTGGAATGATATATTTAAAATGAAAGATTTTGACAATAAAACAGTGCAGAATGCTATTATATGCAGAATGTATGAGCTTATAATATTGAGTAATAAACAAGAATTTATTGATAAATTATATAAATCTATTATCTGTACTAGAATAGAACCAAAACAGTTTAATAATTATATGAATGACGTTATTGTTAAATATAGAAAAATTATTTGCTGTATCAATAATAAGAATTATAAATCCAGTATACCATATGAATTATTAGAAGAGGTTATTATGTTATATGGAATTGCAAAAGAACAACGCAATACTGTGAATCATGCTCATGTTGCTAAGGGTGTGGTATTAAATATATATGAACTTAAGAAGCTTATGTGTATGCTTGTTGACGATTTGAAAAAAGCAAGAATGAAAGTTAGAGTTTCTGCTGATATATAATAATAACTTAAGGAGGAACTATGAAAGATAATCTTTTGGATAAAAAAGTACTTGCAATGTATGATGTCAGGGGAATACAGAATTACATATTTAAAAGTAATCTTGCTAAAGAGATTATTGGGGCATCTGCAATAGTTGATAGTATTATAATTAATGGACTTGAGGAGTATAAGAAAACTAAAATTGAAATAGAAAAACGTAACTATTATCTGACAGACTGGAAAAATGATAATGCAAATGAATTCTTTGATAATAGTCATGTGGATATGCAGGTAATGTTTATAGGAGGAGGTAATGCATATGTTCTATTTAGGACGGGAGCAATATGTGAGAAAGTAAATCATTTTCTCGGAAAGTATGTACTAGATAAAACATATTCACTCAATCTTTCAGTAGCTGTTGTGGCAATGACGGAATCATATAAGGATGATTATGCATCAATTAATAATGAAATGCGCAGAATTAAATCATATATGCCTTTAACACAGCCTGTAGGAGCACTTCCGTTTATGATGTCAGACTCTATAACTGGGTATCCTATAACGCATATTGAAAAAGGTGAAAAGTACTGTACAGAATCATATCTTAAAAGAGAGGCATTTTATCACTTGCCAGAGAGAGAAGATGAGAAAATCTTTGATAATATGGTTACTCAAAAGGGCGATAACAGTATACTGGCAGTGTGTCATATAGATGGCAACAGCATGGGTGTGCGTATTATTAATACAATGAAGGATAAAAGACTTTATAAGGATGCAATACCTGCAATGAGAAAGCTATCTGTTGAAATAGCGGAAACATTTGATAGTGCATACAATTCTATGGAATCTTTTATGAGTGAATTATCTTCAAAGGTTAAAATAAATAGTAAATATAAACTATATAGAAAAATAATAACAGCGGGTGATGATATAACTTTCGTGTGCAATGCAAAATTGGCAATACCAGCTGTAAAGTATTTTCTACAGAATCTTGGAATGGAATACAGCGCGTGTGGAGGAATTGCATTTTTTAACAGCCATTTTCCATTTTCAGATGCATATCAGGTTGCAGAGGCATGCTGTGATAGTGCTAAAAAGAGAGCAAAGCTCGATACATGCCGTGGAAAGAATGGAAAAATAGGATGTTATCTGGATTATCAGGTGTGTACTAATATTAGCGCTGCACAATTAGAAAAATATCGTGAAAAAAACTATGTTACAGATATGGGAAGTATTATTTACAGACCATATTATGTTAGTGTGGATGGTGAAAGTGCACTTAATGAAAAAAATAAGCAGTATAATATAGACAGACTATATGAATGTGTAAAATATATAAAAGAACTTCCGAGAAGTAAAGCTAAGCAGTTAAGAGATGCAATATCTATTGGAAGAAATGAAAAAGACAGTTGTATTGCATTGCTTGAGTCTAGAGGATTTAAAGATGTAACGAAGGCAAAAGATGAATATTCTATATGGTATGATGCACTTGAAATTATGGATTTGCTGATTATGGGAGATACGGATAATGAAGATTAGAATTGAATTATTAAGCGATTTATGTACTACATCTGGAGAAACATATAATAGTCTGGTTGATACTGATATTACATATGATGAATATGGGATTCCTTATATTCCTGCCAAAAGAATTAAAGGGTGCATCCGTGAAGCAGCACTTGAACTTATGGAATTCGGTATAATCAACAAAGAAAAGTATGATGAAGTTTTCGGCAGTGAGGGAGATAACAAGTCATCGTTCTGGATATCTAATGCCAGATTACATAATTATGATGCTTACATTAAAGATATTAATAATTTTGGACATAAAGAAATAACCAGACCACAAAATGTTATACAAAGATTTACTTATATGAGAACACAGACATCTGTAGATTCTCATACCGGTGTTGCAAAAGAAAACTCGTTAAGAACAATGAGAGTGATAAAGAAGGGACTTGTATTCGAGGCTGAGTGCGGAAAGTTATCTGATAGTTTTGATGTTAATGTTGTAAAAGAATCTGTATCACTTGTTAAGCATATAGGAATATCAAGAACCAGAGGACTTGGACTTGTAAATATGTCATTGCATGATATTGAATGTGTACAGAAAGAAGATGATCATGTACAGATAACAAAGCAGGAACTGGGTGAAAAGAACAGGATATATTATGAAATACATCTTAAATCAACAATGTTATGTAAATCGGAGACAGGTAATCAGGCAGTATCTCAGGATTATATCTCAGGAAGTAAAGTGTTGGGACTTATTGCTGGATGTATGAGCAAAAAAGAATACAATGAAATTATGGATAATAATGCAATCGTAGTTTCTAATGCTTATGTAGTTAATAATTCGCATAGATGTGTTCCAGCTAAGATTTCATTACAGAAGCAGAAAGATCAGTCATATGATAGTGATGGAAAAATGATGGTATACAATATGATATATGAGCCAGATGTATCAGGAAAGCAGATGACACCGGCAGGAATATCATATATAGATAACAACAATAGAAAAGTAAGTGTTGATACACAGATAAGTTATCATCATAGAAGACCAGACAATAAATCAATAGGACGTGCAACTGGAAAAGATGGCTCAACCTTTTATCAGCTTGCTGGTATATGTGCAGGTCAGACTTTTGGCGGATATATATATGCGGATAGATACAGCTCAGAAAAGATAATTGATGCTGTGCAGAATCTAGGCGAAGTCCGTATGGGATATGGAAGAAATAGTGAGTTTGGTGCAGTCAATTTTGAATTAAAAAAAGTAGAATGTATAAAAGAAAAAAGTAATATATGTAAAGATGTTGAGATTACTATGCTGTCAGATGTAATACTATATAATGACAACGGAGTTCCATCAACTGATTTGTCAGTATTAAAAAAATATTTAGAAGACATAACAGAAACTGTTGATTTATCAATAAAATCTTCGTTTATAAAGTATGTTACAATTGGTGGCTATAATGTTACATGGAATGCACGAAAACCTGTGTTTAATGCAATAGGTAAAGGAAGTGTATTGCTCATTCATTCAGATGCAGGAATGGATGCAGAAAAACTTATGAATAATCACTTTATCGGAGAACGAACATATGAAGGATATGGAGAAATATGTGTTGAAGAAGCGAGAAGTACGGCAGAAGAATACATATTAAAAGAACAGATACCAGAACATACATATGAAAACAATGATAATGATATGTCAGGAATTATTAACGCTCTGCTTGTAAGTGAACTAGATAAAAAAATATATGAATATATAGTTGACAATGTGATTGTACCTTTAAGGAAACAGTATAAAAAAGGAAGTGTAACAGGGCTTAATACTGCATTAGCAAAGCTGAGGCTTATATTCAAAGATGTAACAACATATGAAGAAATGCTTGAACAGATTTCAGAACTTGTTATGATAAACAAGAAAAATATATGTATGGAATTATGCAAGAAGGTAGTTCCTAAAGATATCATGTCTGACAAATTAAGAGAGCTTAATGAAATGTATCATATGGATATAATAGCAGATTATGATGATAAGCAGATGTATAAGAAGATATATGGTATATATATTTCAGAGTTAAAATATCTTGTTAAAATTCTTGCACAGGAGGAGAAAGATAATGAGTAGAATTATAAAAAAAGAAGTACTTAAAATATATATTACTCTTACTTCTCCGTTGAATCTTTCATCAGGAGAGAGCGAGATTACAGATACAGATATAATAAGAGACTGGTATGGAAAACCATTTGTTCCAGGAAGTTCTCTGGCTGGTGCGATGAGAGCTTATCTGGATAAAGCAGGTAATGAAGACTGCATTATGGGATATTCAGGCGAAGAAGATGCTGGTAAAATGAGTCCTTTATTTGTATCAGATATAACATTTGGTGAAAAATTAGTTTCTGGAATAAGAGATGGTGTTAAGTTAAATAACAATAAAACAGCAGAGACTGGAAGCAAGTATGATATAGAAATACTTGAAACAGGAGCAAAAGGATGGTTTTATGTAGAACTTACAGTACGAGAGAACGACAATGAAGCTTCTATGAAACGCGAACTGGCATTAATTATTAAAGGGATTAATTCAGGGGAAATATGTCTGGGAAGTAAGAAAACAAGAGGATTTGGACAATTCATAATCACACAGATAAAGCAAATGGAATATGCACAGAATAATTATCTGGAATATGCATCTGCATATACAGATGAAATATGGGAAAAAGGCAGCAATGTTCTTCAAACATGGATTGGATTATCAGATGGTATTGACGATAAAATGCTACATATAAAAGTACCACTTAAATTAGACGGCGGAATAAGCATAAGGAAATATGGAGTAAAGAAAGGACAACCGGATTTTGTACATCTTACTTCTAAACATAGTGGTAATAACGATATAGAAGTTCCAGTTATACCGGGAAGCAGCTTTGCAGGTGCGATAAGACATAGAGTTAAAGATATACTTGTGGAATTATCACGAACAATTAATTCATCTGATGATAGCGATAGCGATAATAGCAATGTTAATATGATTATGAACAGGGCATTTGGATATGTGAATGGAAATGACGCAAATATATCTAATGTTATAATAAGAGAGTCAGAAATAGCAGATTCCAAGCCACTTACAATGGTAAGAACAGGGGTAAGCAGATTGGAATCGAATGTTAAAGCAGGTGCTTTATATAAGGAAAGAACCTATGTTGAAGGAAGACTTACACTTGATATATGTGTAAGAAAAAATGAATCGCAAGATGAACAATGGATTACAGGATTACTGTTGTTAGCATTGAAGGACATTCAGAATGGCTTGCTTGCTGTAGGTGGAGAAACGGCTATTGGAAGGGGATTGTTCTGCAAAGATGGAGCAATTACAATTGATGGACAGGAAAATCTTGAGGATGAATACATAGGAAAGGTTTACCAGAGACTTAGTGATTGTTTAGATAATGGGGGCGTGTAGTATGAATTATTCAATGATGCCAGAAAGAGGAATGAAATATGCGTTATATAAGGATAAAGTTGTATATAAAGCATATAATGGACTGCCAGATGAGTCGGAATTTCAGGATAATCTGATTGAAATGCATCTTTTTGATGAAGAAAAGGAATATAGATATGTAAGATTATCAGGTGGTAAAGTAATTGAGAAGCTAATAAGCGATGAGAGTGAGCTTGGAAAGAATATATCATCAGAAAAGAAAGCGGAATACACATATACAGAGAAGATATATACTTCAGGTGAAAATGTAGTGAAAGTAGTTAATTATATATCATATGATAAGAATGATATAATGATGATTAATAACTATAGATTACAGGGGGTGACTGCAGATGTCTAATATGAGCAAAGGATTTGTCAACCCATATAATTTTATAGCTTTTCCAAAACAGAAAGCAAAAGCATATGGTGATACAGATAAGCATACAGGTTACATTGAATATACAATGGAGACATTAACACCTCTTTTTATCCCTAATTCAAGTACAGAAACTGCATTTACTGAATCGTCTAATATTGCAGATCATAAGTCATATGATTTCTTTTCATATACGGAACTGGATTCTGCCAGAAAATATGAGAATGAATATCATGAGCCTGTTATTCCGGGAAGTGAAATGCGAGGCATGATAAGGAGCGTGTATGAAACATTGACAGATTCCTGCATGAGAGTTCTTAATTCAGACATTCATCCAGTAAAAAGAACATTAGAGCAGTTTAAACCAGGCTTGATTCACAGAACAAGAAATGGAGTGCTTGAATTAATAAAAGCAAAGTCGTACCGAATAGGTAACAGAGCACAAGAAGATGAATTGCCTGATGATTTATCATTGAAGAATGGCTGCAGAAATGGAAGTGTTGTTTATATAAAAGCTCCCAAAGAAGGTACTGTTGTAAAAGACTACAGAGATGCCATACAGAAACCATATGATGTTGAAAGCTATCTGTTAAAGTGGGGAATGGGTGTGAAAAAAGCCAGATATCATGTATTTGTCCCTGATAATAATAATAGATTTAGTACAATTAAAAAATTAACCAGAGAAGAGATAGAACACAGCATAAATGAGCTTATAGATTCATATGTTACACAGCCGGCAGTTAGTGATAACAACAGAAATGCATATGAATCATACAGGAAAGATTTTATGGATTTTCTCAATGGAAAGGGTGAAGGATATTTCCCGGTTAATTATTCAAAAATAGATGATAAAGACGGAAGCATTACATATATATCTCCAGCTGTATATACAAAAGAAATATCTGTGAACAGTATAGAGAAGATAGCTGGAGAATTTGTGCCGTGTAAAGAAAAAGATATATGTCCTGCGTGTGATATGTTTGGATACATGGGTAACAGTAATGAAACATCAAGAGGTTCTAGAATAAGATTCTCTGATTTACATGTAACTGAAAAAAGGGCAGACAATAAAGAATATTATATGTGCAGTAAGGTTACGATTCCGGCACTCAGCGAATCTAAGCTTGGAAATGTAGAGTTCTATCTGAAGAAACCTTCTAAAGACGCATTATTCTGGACATATGATTATTATGTCGATACGGATGGAAATATACATATTCAACAGGGAGAATTAAGAGGAAGAAAATTCTACTGGCATCATGGTAAAGTATCAATAAATGATATCAAAGCAGAGGCGACTAACCTAAATAAAACGGTACGTCCAGTAAAACAAGGAATGAAATTCAAAGGAAGGCTTTATTACGAAGGAATATCAAAGAAACAGCTTAATCAATTAATATGGATACTTGGAAATGGCAAAGATGGGTTAGGATATAAGCTTGGAAGTGCTAAACCGTTTGGATTAGGAAGCGTATTATGCTATATTAACAATGTTGTTGAAAGAAATATTGATATTAATAATGATAAGATGTCATATTCAATGGATGAATACAACGATATTGATGTATCATATGAGCAAGCTGGATTTAGTCTGGAAGTAAAAAAAGAATTCGAGAAGATTGCATCTGTTAAAACATTTTCTGATAATGTAGCAATAATTTATCCAAAGGCAAAGGATAATGATTCTGATAAGGGATTCGAATGGTTTGTTAATAATCATGTTACGAAGTCAGGTAAAAAAATGGCAAGATCACGTAACGATATGAAAATTAATGAAACATTGCCTTATATACTTGATGATAATTATATGCTTTCTTTCAATGAAAAAACAAAAAATGCAAATAATGACAGGAACAATAAGCATTTTAGTTCCTATAATGGTCAGAGAGGTAATAATTGTGCCAGCAGAGCTAAGAATAACAACAGACACTGATATAAAATATTATCAGTCGTCTAATCTCCAAGGGATAATGATGAAACAGATATCGGGAGGCTATGCAGATTATCTGCATAGCCTGAGATATAATCCATACAGTATTTCGGTGGAAAAGATAGATGGGCGTATGCAGTGGTGTATTAAGACGCTGGATGATGAAGCTTATGATAATATTATAAAACCGTTGCTGGATAATTCGTTTCAGCATTTTATTATTTATAATGGGAATATTGATGTTCATATAAAAGACAAAAATGTTATATGTAAAAGCTTTAATGATATTAACGATGAATTGCCATCCGGGAACACATTGCGTATCAGGTTTGCGACACCTATGGCATTTAAATCTGATAGCAGATATATATGTATGCCGGAATTAGACTTTATTTATCAAAGTCTTATCAATAAATATAATGCGGTGTGCAAAGTTGAAAGTTCAGATGCATCAAGACTGATAGAGGCTCTTTCAAGTGCAACTAATATATTAAAATATGATATTCATTCTGAAAAATTCCCACTGGAAAGACAGCGAATCAGTGGCTGTGTTGGTGAAATGATTGTATCAATAAATGCAGATGAAGAACTTACAAAGCTGGCAAAATATCTGTTATATTTTGGCGAGTTTTCAGGAATTGGTATCAAATGCAGTATTGGAATGGGAGCAATAAGAATTATATAAAAGTTATGCCAGATAAGCAATGATATTAAATTGTAGAATGATGATGTGATTGTTATACGAGATAGTGTTATAGAATGAGTAAGCTCATTGGTTCTTAGGACAACAGAAATGTTCTAAGAATTGATGGGCTTTTTTGCGTTGTGAAATCTGAATATCAGATTTTGAATGTTGAAAATTCCTATATGTGGAACAAAAATTAAACAAATATATATCGAAAATGATGGATTTAGGAACATGAAATTTCATTTTATGTTCCGTAAATAAAAGGTGGTGAACATACGATAATATAAACAACACGAGGGAAACACAGGGCTTAATAAAAGGAGGTGCAAATATGATAAGTTTAATACTGGATGAGGTAGTATTATTGCTGCTGTTTTTGGTACTGATAGATTTTCTTATGCTGGCAGCAATATCTTCATGCAAACTTTTTTGTTCCAATGATAGGAACGTGTATTAGATATATTTTATGATATTTAGGTATAAATTGAAACAAAACAAACTTAAAAACATTACGTTGCTGTTGATATAGAAAAGGTACATAATAAAGACAAGTTAAAGAAAGCGAGGTGTATGAGGAAAATGGTCAGGTTGAAAGGAACAGTGTGTTTGAGTTTGTAAGGTTTAGAGAGTATTAATCAGAAAGGAGAATGTATTATGAAAGCGTATAATTGGATAGGAATTGTAGGAGAAATTTTAAAATTGATTGCAGATGGAATGAGAACAGAGGATTGAGTTTACAAGGTTAAGAGAAAGTTAATGAAAAAAGGTTTGATTATTAGGAGGATTTTATTATGAGAAAAGAAAACATTTATGAAGCTATTCAGAACGATATTATGAACGCAGCTATTAGTGAAGAAGACAAGAAGAAGATGTTAAAGAATGTGATGAGACTTAAGGAACAGAAGATGAACATTATGATTACTGGAGCTACAGGCTGCGGCAAAAGCTCTACGATTAATGCAATGTTTGATACTGAAGTGGCGAAGGTGGGAGTTGGAGCTGATCCGGAAACGATGGAAATTGAAAAATACGAACTTGATAATCTGGTATTGTGGGACACACCGGGGCTTGGAGATGGTAAGGAGGCAGATAACAGACATGCAAAGAATATTATAGAGAAACTTTCGGAGGTTGATGAGAATGGAAATGCACTTATAGATTTGGTTTTAGTTATTCTTGACGGAGGCAGCAGAGATTTAGGAACTTCATATGAACTTATTAACAATGTTATTATACCAAACCTTGGGGAGGACAAGAAAGACAGAATATTAGTAGCAATTAATCAGGCAGATATGGCAATGAAAGGAAGAAACTGGGACTATGAAAAGAACGAACCTAACGGGCAGCTGGTGGATTTTCTGGAAGATAAGGTTCGTTCGATAAAAGACAGAGTATATGAGGCAACTGGTGTAAAGATTGAACCTATTTATTATTGTGCAGGATATAAGGAAGGAGACAGACAGGAAAAACCATATAACTTATCGAAACTTTTGTATTACATTGTAAAGGCAACACCATCGGAGAAAAGGGCAGTATATGTAGACAATATTAATGGAGATAAGCAGATGTGGGAGGATGATGACGAACTGATTGATTATGGAAAGGAAACAAGAAACACTATATTTAATTCTATTGTAGAGGGGGCAACGAATGGAGCAGATATCGGAGAGACTATTGGAAGTGTGTTTGGAACAGTTGGAGGTAAAATAGGTCGTGTAGCAGGAGGAATTATTGGTGGAGTTGTAGGATTTTTCGGCGGATTGTTTGGATAGAGGAGGTACATTATGAACAGATTATACAGAGTAGATGATATTGATAGAAATTTGAGAGTAGCTAGATTCAGACCGTTAGATGTATTGATTGTTGGTGGGACGGGGACTGGCAAGTCCTCTACCATTAACGCATTATTTGAAAGAGAGGTGGCTGAGGTAGGCAGGGGGTGTGACCCGGAAACAATGGATGTCATGTCAATGGAATTAAATGAACTTTTACGTTTTTGGGACAGTCCGGGTTTAGGTGATAATGTAGAGAGTGATAAGAAGTATTCTAAGGATTTGGTTGATACATTATATAAGGAATATTATTTGGATAATAACAGGTATGGCTTGATTGATGTGGTTCTGGTAATAATTGATGGCTCTGGCAGGGACATGGGAACTACATATAATCTTCTCAACAATGTTATAGTACCAAATTTTCAAATTGACAGAATATTAGTAGCAATTAATCAGGCAGATATGGCAATGAAGGGAAGACATTGGAATGAAAGCAGCAATTGCCCGGATGCGGTTCTTATGGACTTTCTTGTGGAAAAAGCGGATTCTGTCAGAAACAGATTAATTGAGGCAACTGGTGTAAATGTAGCGGAACCTGTATTTTATTCTGCAGAGAGAGGGTATAATGTTGAAAAACTGATGGATTTGATAATTGATAATATGCCAGTTGAAAGGAGGAAATTAGTGGCATAGATTGTTGCTTGTATTGAGGAAAATAAGGAGGCGGTATATATGACAATAGCACCAATGTATAAAATATGTCCTATGTGTTTAAGAAAATATGTCTGGAATCCTGATGTCGGACAGCTAATGTGCCCTTATTGCGGGAAAAAAGGGATACCGGGTATAGATGAACTACCAAGGAAGATATTTAAGAAAAATGTATGGAAAAAGAGGAAGTAGTTATTGAAACAGGTGTGCGATAATAAAACAGTCAGTAAAACAAACAAAGCTCATACAGTTGATAAAAGTACTTGCATAATGTATAATATAATTATTAGCGAACATTGAAAACATGATTGAAGCATATTTGGTAAAATCTGCCACGCATAGCATGAATACTGGGCTGAAAGACATTTTGGCATATGTATGGATGGGATGATACAGTGAAAAATGAATCTGCCCCGCAAAGTGATGTGTGAGCATAGAGAAATAGCGGGATTGCAAGGACAGTGTTAGAAGATATGAGAACCCTTGAAGGGATTGACACTATCTTTACAGAATATTTGATTACAGTTACATTTTCCTTGTTAGAAGATATGAGAACCCTTGAAGGGATTGACACCTTTGTTATCTGTAGATTTATCATTATCAGATATTTCGTTAGAAGATATGAGAACCCTTGAAGGGATTGACACGATGGCTTATTTTTATACACTTCTAACTCCTGTGGGTTAGAAGATATGAGAACCCTTGAAGGGATTGACACTCTGAAGAAGTATACAACGGACAGATTCTACCATGTTAGAAGATATGAGAACCCTTGAAGGGATTGACACCCAAAACTTTTCTTTGCTGTGAAATTCGTTGTTTCGTTAGAAGATATGAGAACCCTTGAAGGGATTGACACTCACCATCTGTGATCTCCATATTGATCTTTCTCTCGTTAGAAGATATGAGAACCCTTGAAGGGATTGACACTCGAATACCAAGTTTTACATCTTTATCAGCAATTAAAAGTTAGAAGATATGAGAACCCTTGAAGGGATTGACACACAGGTATCATTGTACTTCCACACTGTTTTTGACCAAGGTTAGAAGATATGAGAACCCTTGAAGGGATTGACACTATGTAGTTATAGGAGCAGACTCATCTACTGTTTCGTTAGAAGATATGAGAACCCTTGAAGGGATTGACACTAGTATTTTTCCTCCTTGTATTTTTATATTCTAGTTAGAAGATATGAGAACCCTTGAAGGGATTGACACAATTATATACGGATGAGTTGCCCAAGATCCATCAATTGTTAGAAGATATGAGAACCCTTGAAGGGATTGACACATTAATATTGCAACCTGTTATTTTTTTACATACAATTGTTAGAAGATATGAGAACCCTTGAAGGGATTGACGCTTCTCTCTTTGTTTGTATGTAAAACTATATAATGTAAAGAGCTAGAAGATATAGAAATTTTTAGGGAAATTGACATATTGCTTGTCGTTTTTGTTGAAATAAAACTTTTGTTACATCAGCCATTTTATTAAAAAATTCAGTTATTACGTCTTTTCTACATAAGAAATGCACCGTGATTTAAGCATCATTTAATAACAAATATAAAATTGCAAAAACAGTTGCTTTTAAGGCAAATATGTTATTAAATAATATTTAGAATATTAATGAAGTAACCGTGAATATACCGTATTTAATATATTGTTTTACATGAGGTGGCTGTATGAGCAATTTGTATATTAATGAAAATGGTGCCGTTGTCGGGGTTAGTGATGGGAAATGTCAGATAACCAAGGGTGGAGAAGTTATTGACTCCATACCAGTGAATACACTTGATGGCATAACCATACTTGGCAAATCTCAGTTGACAACACAGATGGTTGAGTACTGTCTTACTAATGGAATTGCTGTATCATATTTTTCTAAAGGTGGGAAGTATTTTGGCAGGCTTGAGTCGGGAGAGCATGCCAATGCCACAAGACAGAGACTTCAATGCAAGTTATATGAAGAGGATTTTGCAATGAAATTTTCTAAAAATATTGTAGCTGCCAAGATATATAATCAGAAGGTCGTTCTTAATAGGTATGCTGTGTCTAGAGATATAGATTGCGATGATAATATTAAGAATATCAATATACTTAAGAAGAAAGCTGAATCTGCTAAAACCTTTTCGGATTTGGGTGGTTATGAGGGAATGGCTGCCAGACTGTATTTTGAGGGACTTGGCAAATGTGTTGATGAAGAGTTTACATTTTCAAAAAGAAGCAGACGTCCGCCTAAGGACGAGTTTAATAGCATGATTGGTCTGGGGTATACTATTCTGATAAGAGAGATTCAATGTCAGCTGGAGAGCCATGGACTGAACGCATATCTTGGATTTATGCATAGAGACAGATATAATGCACCATCGCTGGCATGTGATCTGGTTGAGGAGTGGCGTGCAATAATTGTTGATGCAACGGTTATGAGTCTTATTAGCAGGCACATGATACATAAGGAACATTTTGACAGAGATAGTGAGGCTGTATACCTTAACAGAGAAGGCTGCAAGATATTTCTTAACTGGCTGGAAAGAAAATTGAACACGAAGATTCAGTATATTGCTGGTGTGGAAAGCATGGACTTCAGGCATGCAATTGATGCACAGATTATAAGCCTTATTGATGCTATGGATAATAATGATGCGGGGTTGTATCAGCCTATAAGGGTTAGGTGAAAGTTATGGATGACGCCGGAGATTTTTTTAATATTAATGAACAGCTATCAGATAATAAATGTTATGTATTAATTATCTATGATATTGAGAATGATAAGCGTAGGGCAGAATTGGCAAAATATCTGCAGATGTATGGCATGCGTGTACAGAAGTCTGCATTCGAAGCGTTAATTAAGAAAAGTGATTATAGCCGTATAATTAAAGGAATTAAGAAATACTGTAAAGATAATGATAGCATAAGGATATATAAGCTCAACGCTTTATCAGAGGTTACAGTATATGGCAATGATATTAAATTGCAGAATGATGATGTGATTGTTATATGAGATAGTGTTATAGAATGAGCAAGCTCATTGGTTCTTAGGACAACAGTAATGTTCTAAGAATTGATGGGCTTTTTTGTGTCGTGAAATCTGAATATCAGCCTTTGAATGTTAAAAAAATTCCTATATACGGAACGAAAACAAGGCGATTATATATTAAAAAGGGTAAATTTAGGAACATGAAATTTTATTTTTTATGCCGTGTACAAAAAGCGGTGAATAGACGATAATATAAACAACACGAGGGAAACACAGAACTTAATAAAAGGTGGTGATAATATGATGAATGCAGTAGCCAAAGCAATTTCAGAGATAATAATAGAGATAATATTTTAGTGTATGAATGGAGAAAGGTGGTGATATTATGGGACCATTAGGAATGATTATAAAGATAATAATAAAGTTTTAATTGAGGATGTGTAAGTAAGGAGGTAATAATATGATAAGTTTAATACTGGATACAATAGTGGAAACAATAGGAGTGATAGAGGCTGTCAAAGTTATTATAAGTGATAGGAGGTGGTTTTATGAAGGGATGTAATTGGTTTGGTTTTGTTGGAAACACTTTGGAATTGATTGCGGAGGGGATGAGAAATGATGTTATTGTGAGTGGTGTTGCTAATATGAATGGAGTTGATGAAAGCGAGGTGTATAAAGTAATAAGTGTGTAAGTGTAAATGTGCTACGATAGTGTTTGGAATATAAAGGAGGAGTTACTATGTCAGAATTTAAAGAAAAATGTGGAAATGTACTTACAGGAGGAGCAACAGGAGCGTCAGTTGGAGGAAGCATAGGGGCAGCAATAGGAGTGTTAGGAGGACCGGTAACAGCGCGATTAGGAGCTACTATAGGAGGTGCAATAGGAAGTGTTGTAGGATTATTTGTTGATTGATAAAGATGTTTGTAAAGGAGGAAAAGGTTATGCGTAATAAGTTAAGAGAAATATTGGATATGAATAAAATGATAGGAATGGAAATGGTTGGATGTTGCAGGTATTAAAGAGTAGGCTGATAAAGGGCTTGCCTTCACTGAATTTGTTCAGATGAAAGCAAGCCCTGTTTTTTATTGTTCTGATGAGTAGATTTTTGCCATATTGGCTGTGCTTTTTGCGAACATGTTACGAAGTTCAGGCGGACTAATTATTTCTACATCTTCTGCGAATGAAAAGAAAAAATTAAATGCCTGCTTCTGTGTACAAAAAAATTCCCATATGTTATTAGCTTCGTCAACACCAATTTTTCTCGGACGCATGTATATTCTGCTGTTGTATATGTCTTTCCCGTGATCTGTAAGTCTTACCTTTATATGCTCTGACTCTGTCAGAACGTATTCAACTTCCTCATTAAGTATGGTGGCTTCAAGCTGCTTAATATCATTCTGGCTAAGGAAAGCTGAGTTGGGGTTACCACAATTATTTTTTCCAATATTAAGGCGAGCCATGTTAAAAGAAGCAATTCTTTTATCTGCTTTAGGACTACCTTTTTCTACAGAATAACATAAAAGATATGACTGTGTATTGGACTTATTAGGAACTATTCTGTAAGGATACACTTCGAAAGGTTTTTTAGAATTTCTGGGATTGGGAATCTTGAGCAGACGCTTTTCATTGCATGCTTTTTTGACCGTTTCATATATATCCTGCTTATATATATGTTCTCTTTCAATGAATGGAAGTGAACAGTATTCTTCTATGACAGCTCTTAGATATCTGCCAGGACGCTTTTTGTATAGGCCGTCTTCATCGTCGTATTCTTTATGTCCGCCATCCTGCAGAGTCTGCATGTTTTTTGCGTTGATATAATATGACTTATTATGATTGCTGCTGTTTTTGGTGTTGATAGATTTTCTTATGCTGGCAGCAATATCTTCCGCTTCTTTATCTACTATTGCTTTGATAATAACATCTTTTTCTTTATTGTCAGATGTGGGAACATACTCTAATAACTGTTTAAGTTCCCTTGTTCTATTTTCTATATATTTAGATAAAGAAGCCTTTGCTTTTGAAAAATAGTTTTCCAGTACAGTATTGATAAATGCATTTTTTTGGGTGACACCAAATGTTGCCATATCATCAGATACAGTTATTTCGGCAGAAGCGCTTAAGGGTATGCGGACTTTACAGTCGATATTAATTAATGTGTTAGAATATAAATCATAAGCCATATGTAAAACCTCCTTTTGTTCCAATAATAGGAACAAGTATTTAATATATTTTATAATATTTGGATATAAATTGCAACAAAACAAACTGAAAAACATTGCGTTGATGTTGATGTAGAAAAGGCGCATAATAAAGACAAGTTAAGGAAAGCGAGGTGCTAATATGTTTATTAATTTATCAAATCATGTATCAGAAAAATGGAGCAGGGAACAGTTAGAGGCAGCGAAAGTGTATGGAGAGATTGTTGATATTGGTTTTCCTGCGGTTGACCCGAAAGGAGGTAGTGATTATATAGATGAACTAGTAGATGAATATTATAGTAAGATTATGGAGTATGGAAGACCGGCAGTTATGTTACAAGGAGAGTTTACATTTACATATAGAATGGTTAGAAAGCTTAAGGAGATGGGAATTACAGTTGTTGCAAGCTGCAGTGAGAGACATTCAGTGGAGGTACTTAAGGAAAATGGTCAGGTTGAAAGGAACAGTGTGTTTGAGTTTGTAAGGTTCAGAGAGTATTAATTGAAAGTTAAGGAAAACAAATAAAAGGTTTGATTATTAGGAGGATTTTATTATGAGAAAAGAAAACATTTATGAAGCTATTCAGAACGATATTATGAACGCAGCTATTAGTGAAGAAGACAAGAAGAAGATGTTAAAGAATGTGATGAGACTTAAGGAACAGAAGATGAACATTATGATTACTGGAGCTACAGGCTGCGGCAAAAGCTCTACGATTAATGCAATGTTTGATACTGAAGTGGCGAAGGTGGGAGTTGGAGCTGATCCGGAAACGATGGAAATTGAAAAATACGAACTTGATAATCTGGTATTGTGGGACACACCGGGGCTTGGAGATGGTAAGGAGGCAGATAACAGACATGCAAAGAATATTATAGAGAAACTTTCGGAGGTTGATGAGAATGGAAATGCACTTATAGATTTGGTTTTAGTTATTCTTGACGGAGGCAGCAGAGATTTAGGAACTTCATATGAACTTATTAACAATGTTATTATACCAAACCTTGGGGAGGACAAGAAAGACAGAATATTAGTAGCAATTAATCAGGCAGATATGGCAATGAAAGGAAGAAACTGGGACTATGAAAAGAACGAACCTAACGGGCAGCTGGTGGATTTTCTGGAAGATAAGGTTCGTTCGATAAAAGACAGAGTATATGAGGCAACTGGTGTAAAGATTGAACCTATTTATTATTGTGCAGGATATAAGGAAGGAGACAGACAGGAAAAACCATATAACTTATCGAAACTTTTGTATTACATTGTAAAGGCAACACCATCGGAGAAAAGGGCAGTATATGTAGACAATATTAATGGAGATAAGCAGATGTGGGAGGATGATGACGAACTGATTGATTATGGAAAGGAAACAAGAAACACTATATTTAATTCTATTGTAGAGGGGGCAACGAATGGAGCAGATATCGGAGAGACTATTGGAAGTGTGTTTGGAACAGTTGGAGGTAAAATAGGTCGTGTAGCAGGAGGAATTATTGGTGGAGTTGTAGGATTTTTCGGCGGATTGTTTGGATAGAGGAGGTACATTATGAACAGATTATACAGAGTAGATGATATTGATAGAAATTTGAGAGTAGCTAGATTCAGACCGTTAGATGTATTGATTGTTGGTGGGACGGGGACTGGCAAGTCCTCTACCATTAACGCATTATTTGAAAGAGAGGTGGCTGAGGTAGGCAGGGGGTGTGACCCGGAAACAATGGATGTCATGTCAATGGAATTAAATGAACTTTTACGTTTTTGGGACAGTCCGGGTTTAGGTGATAATGTAGAGAGTGATAAGAAGTATTCTAAGGATTTGGTTGATACATTATATAAGGAATATTATTTGGATAATAACAGGTATGGCTTGATTGATGTGGTTCTGGTAATAATTGATGGCTCTGGCAGGGACATGGGAACTACATATAATCTTCTCAACAATGTTATAGTACCAAATTTTCAAATTGACAGAATATTAGTAGCAATTAATCAGGCAGATATGGCAATGAAGGGAAGACATTGGAATGAAAGCAGCAATTGCCCGGATGCGGTTCTTATGGACTTTCTTGTGGAAAAAGCGGATTCTGTCAGAAACAGATTAATTGAGGCAACTGGTGTAAATGTAGCGGAACCTGTATTTTATTCTGCAGAGAGAGGGTATAATGTTGAAAAACTGATGGATTTGATAATTGATAATATGCCAGTTGAAAGGAGGAAATTAGTGGCATAGATTGTTGCTTGTATTGAGGAAAATAAGGAGGCGGTATATATGACAATAGCACCAATGTATAAAATATGTCCTATGTGTTTAAGAAAATATGTCTGGAATCCTGATGTCGGACAGCTAATGTGCCCTTATTGCGGGAAAAAAGGGATACCGGGTATAGATGAACTACCAAGGAAGATATTTAAGAAAAATGTATGGAAAAAGAGGAAGTAGTTATTGAAACAGGTGTGCGATAATAAAACAGTCAGTAAAACAAACAAAGCTCATACAGTTGATAAAAGTACTTGCATAATGTATAATATTATTGTTAAATTAATGGACATTGAAAACATGATTGAAGTATATTTGGTGAAATCAGCCGCGCATAGCATGAATACTGGGCTGAAAGGCATTTTGGCATATGTAGTGATGGGAAGATACAGAGAAAAATAAATCTGCCCCGCAAAGTGATGTATGAGCATAGATAAATAGCGGGATTGCAGGGACAGTGTTAGAAGATATGAGAACCCTTGAAGGGATTGACACACTAAGTCATTTCTTGTATCACCTGTGGCTTTAACCGTTAGAAGATATGAGAACCCTTGAAGGGATTGACACATACTCCATTTCTATCCTCCTATTGTTGTATGTCAGTTAGAAGATATGAGAACCCTTGAAGGGATTGACACTAGGGTAGAATTCTGTGGTCACAAACAGACCACTGGTTAGAAGATATGAGAACCCTTGAAGGGATTGACACTCTGTAAAGTATTGCGGCCATCTGCAAAATCGTATGACTGTTAGAAGATATGAGAACCCTTGAAGGGATTGACACAATAACTTTAGTTGTATTTCTCATAATATTTCTCGTTAGAAGATATGAGAACCCTTGAAGGGATTGACACTTATCTAAATCCAAGGAAGCCAGATCAGTTAATGCGTTAGAAGATATGAGAACCCTTGAAGGGATTGACACAATACATTATTGTATTGATCCCAAGTTAAATGTGTCATGTTAGAAGATATGAGAACCCTTGAAGGGATTGACACAAGTTTCTTTGTTTCTCCAATAATGTTTTTGATAGTTCTGTTAGAAGATATGAGAACCCTTGAAGGGATTGACACCCTCGTTCCTGACAACCGTTCCCGGAACTACTAAATCAGGTTAGAAGATATGAGAACCCTTGAAGGGATTGACACATTTCTACCTTAAGAATAGTTAAGCATTCTTCTACTATCGTTAGAAGATATGAGAACCCTTGAAGGGATTAACACGCGTATCACTGCCATAGGAATCTCAAATAATTTTATCTTGTTAGAAGATATGAGAACCCTTGAAGGGATTAACACAATTTTAACAGTGAAATATTTTCTCATATATATAGGAAAAGTTAGAAGATATGAGAACCCTTGAAGGGATTGACACTGATATTTAGAAATACATTCCCATTCAACTTTATCCTGAAAGTTAGAAGATATGAGTACCCTTAGATTGACACACTATAAAGTCCTTATATGAAATATAAAATTTCGTTATTTGAAAAGATATAAAATATATTCAAATTGAAAGAGCAATGAATATGAATAATAAAAATAGAGCATGTAAATACACACAAAAGGAAAGTAACAAGGCCTCAAAAAAAGAAACTGTAGATATGAATTCTGGTTTAGATGATGATGTTGTGTTTGTGTTTTCCTGCCCAGGACAGGAAGAAAAGAAAAATAAAAAATTGTGTTTTGGGGAGACAGGTAGGAATCTGGACATTCTGGTTGGATATCTTAATGAGTCAAGACCAGATATTTTTAAATATAAGACCAGATATGATTACAGAATAACAAATGCGTCTAATATTGTGCATTATAAGGCATTAACTGGTGATACAGAGGCTGGAAAATCTGAATTGTCAAATAAAGAAAATGTTACGAGATTAAGCTTGGAGACGAAAAATTCAAAATATATAATATGTATGGGGGATAAAGCATTATATGCAATTAGTCTTATAGATAATTTAAGTGGGAAAATGATAAAAGGGGAACATCTGGGCAATGTTCATTTGAATCTTACATATAGCAATGTACAAGGAGATTCTCCAATAAACAAAAGAAGAGAGCGGGTAAAAATAATCGCAAAGAAAATACTTGAACAATTATGACATATTTACATTAATGCGCTGGCTGAAATGGTTAGCGCATTTTTAAATTTTCACACATATTTTTACTCTGCCACATTCTGTCATCCTCCGGCGGTACACTTTAGACATCAAATAAAGTGAACAACCAAAGGAGGATATGACTATGGGATTTATGGACAAATTAAAGGAAACAGCAGGAAAGGCTGCAGAGAAAGCCAGTGCTATGAAGGATTCAGCAATGGATTCTTATGGCAAGATGAAAGAAGCTAATGAGCAGAAGAAAGCTGAGAAGCAGGCTTATACAGCGGCTATGGAGCAGGAAGTGAATGAATATTCAGCGAAGCTGATTGAGAGCATTACTGCAGAGTATGCTGAAGGCGGTGCAAAGTTCTGGGGCGAAGGCAACAGGGCTGCGATTGACAAGTTTACTAAGGATTATTATGAAATGCTTGTGCTTCCTGGCAGCAGACCTAACATTTCATGCCTTACAATGTCACCATACATTGATGAAAAAGCAATGAAGAAGTTTGCTGATAAGGGTGGTGTCGATTTGCAGGGTGCAGTTCCACACATTTTTGTTAAAGATGGCAATGATGCCGGTATAGTTATCACCGAGGATTTCATTGCATTTAAGTTCAGATATGAGAAGGACAGCAGTTTCTGGGTTAAGGGCAAGATTACGACAGCCAGTATCAATACATTTGTAATGGAGATTAATGATTCTGCTGCAAATGTGATGGTTAACGGAGTTAAGCTGACTACAATCAGCATTAAAGGTTCTTACAGACAGGATTTTATGTCACTTAATTATTATTTTGAGTGCCTTGGAAAGCAGGATTTCACGATTGACAGGCAGGAGGTCAACGACCAGATAAGAGCCAAGATTGGTGATAAGATATATGCGCAGGTTAAGAAGTACTTTATTGACGATGATGAGCAGCTTCTTTTCTATGCAGGCGGCGTAGACTCGCTTACAGCGGTGGATTATGTAGCGTGCACTGATAATCAGCTGATATTTGTGAACAGGGAAATGCTTGGAGCAACGGCTAATGTCAAGCAGTTTTATTTTGAAGATGTGACAAGCATGTCAACGATTCAGAATTCTACATCAAGTGATTTTCTGACGGCAGTTATTGATACTGCACTTACAGCTGCATTTAAGCTATGCGATTTGGAGGTTTCAGTTGCTGGTTCTAAAGAGGTTATCAATACCCTGTATCTTGCCGAGGCAACACGAATTATTGCAATCTATCATGAGATGAGAAAAAATGCTAAGAAAGCCGCAGCACAGCCTATTCAGGTTCAGACAGCTCCGGCACAGCCTGACGCATTGGAGCAGTTGCAGAAGCTTGCACAGTTAAAGGATGCAGGAATTATTTCGGAAGAGGAATTCGCTGCGAAGAAAGCAGATTTGTTAAGTAAGATCTGATGTGAATAATATATGAATAAATAACAACTCCCCATAAGCGTAGACTGCTTATGGGGAGTTGTTGTTTAAATATTTTCTTAATAAAGCAACTGCATTTTTTCTATCTCATCTTTCATTTCTTTAACAAATTCATCAGGGGCAATTACTTTAACCCACGAACCCTGACTTAACAGGAACATTTTGATTCCGTTGCCGTAGACTTCCGCTTCGATGAGATATTTGTTGTCATAGCGGTCAATTACTTTAGCGGTTGGTAGGCGGTCAAGTATAGCCTGAAGTGATGGTCCGGTGAATTCAAATCTGATTTTTCTGAGTGGTCCCGGCCACATGAACTGGCTTCGTTTACGTAGCAGTCCCTCATCAAATTCAACATTTTTAGGAAGTTCAAGTTTTTCCCTGTGAACGGTCATATCACAGATTCTGTCGATTCTGAAATATGTAGGTGTATCAGATAATGTATCTTCACATTTGTACGCAATCAGATAGAAGTAGTATTCACTGAACATTATCGATACCGGTATGATTCTGTGCTTGACTTTGTCACGGTTCATTTTGTAATAGCTGATTGTGATTGCACGCTGTTCCTGAATGTAGTTGGAAAGCTTCCATACATTATCAATCACGCTGTCGCAGTCTGAGCCGACTTCCTCATAGTTAAACATTTCTTTGGCAATAAGCTGTTCAAGGCGTTTTTTGTCTGAATAGCTTGTGTGCGTTTTCAGTTTTCCGATTATTGTGAGCAGTTCTTCATGGCTGAACGCCCTGCTTCCTATAAGCACTTTAGCTATGGCAAAAAGCTCTTTGTTAGAAAACAGGTTGTCCATCTCTAATGTGTAGCAGTGGTCTGAAGCAGAGTATTTTAACTCGGCATTGCCAAGGATATCGCGATAGTCGGCAAGGAATGCTTTCAAATCGTTAATATCTCTTGTTATGCTTCTTGTTGACACATTACTTTCGTCGGCGAGTGCAGCTACCGAGAGGGACTCGCCCTTTAAAGCCCGAAACAGCAGTTTAAGGACTCTGTCAGCTTTGTAATTCTTATATTCATTATCCATATCCGATGCCTCCTGATATTGATTATACTATATTTTATAGACAATATGTTATATCAGATTAGCGACAAAGCCTGTCACAGTAAATTTATTCATAAATATTTTGCTGTGACACAGCATGTCAGTCTGGATTAATACAATGATTATATAAAAATTGAGGAGGAATGATGGATACGGAGCGAAAAATGCGTTATATCAATGAACGTAAAAGGCGGCAGCGCAGGGAACATAAGTTAAGAAAATTTACAACCATATTTCTCATATACTGGGTTGGGTTTAGCCTGACTATTATGATCTTTTTTAAATACAAGATTAATGAATTGTACGAGCTTAACAGGAAGACACAATTACAGATTGAGCTGCTTAAAGAGCAATTTAATAATTACAATGAGAAGGACATCAGGAAAAGCAACGGCGGAAAGTATAATACCTGGACTGATGAGGTGTGTGATAATAAATAGAATATGCGGATTTATTAGATGGCGTGGGCAAAGGTCTGCGTCATTTTTTATTACAAAAATTTAGAGACTGACATATCGTGTCCAACCTAAATGTTACCATATATGTGTAATCAAAAGAACTTAAACATATATGAAGGAGGACAAAGCTATGTTTTGTAAAAAATGTGGAAAGGAACTGGAAGATAATGTCCGTTTCTGTAATTATTGCGGGGCGGAAGTAGAGAGCAAGGTTGTTGATTTTAATGAGGCGGTTGGCAATAATAAACCAGATAACAGTTATGTTAATGCAGGTGGACAGAAATATAATTATGAATACGTTATGCCACAGCAGCCGGTTCAGGCATCAGCCGGACAGCCTGTAGAAGAAGATGTATCAATTAATATTGCAGGACATAAGATTAAGGGCAGACTTATAATGAAGATTGCTGCAATAGTGGCTGCAGCATGCTTCTTTTTTCCTATGTTTACAGTGTCATGTGCAGGGGTTAATGTTGAAAGTGTAAGTATGGCTGATTTAACATTTGAAACGGAAGATACAACCCAGGACAGCTATTATGATTATTATGACTCAGATGAAGAAGAAAATGGCACTGTAGGAATGATTGTATTCCTGCTTGCACCTATTTCAGCATTTTGCATATGCATGGTAAAGAATGAAGGAAAAGGCTGGGGTAAGGAGGCAGTTGCTGCATTTGGCTCATCTGCACTTGCGTTGATAAGTCTGTATTTTGTTATTACTAATACAATGAATGACGAATATGGTGGCTATGTTCAGGCAAAACCGATGTTTTCATATTATTTGTACATAATTGCTTGCGTTATAGGTGCGGTTGTGGGAATCATGATTATTAAGGAACATCAGAAAAAGATTACTGCAAATGTTGGAACTGTACAGCATGTGGAGAAGCCTAATGTATGGGTAAAGACCGCATTATATACAGTTGGAGAAACATTTGCAATATATGTATTGTTCTTCCTGCTTAGTGCGACTTTTTAAAATGTGATATTATCCCTATGGAATTTTCAATCACATAGTAATATAATATGTAAGCCACCAGTCCTGGGAGGGGTGCTGCGAAAGCGGTACTATCGGAGTCTAGGTTCAATCACTTTATTTTTCCCGTAGAACTCGCGATAGCTGGTGGCTTTTTTATTATTATGGAGTACAGATTTAACATGGAATTACTTGATATCGTTGATGAGAATGGAAAGCCGACAGGTGAGACTGTTGAGCGAAAGACTGCACATAGTGAGGGAATCAGGCATAGAACGGCGCATGTGTGGATTGTAAGAAAGTCTGATGAGGGAGCAGAGGTACTGTTGCAGAAAAGGGCTATGAATAAGGACTCATTTCCTGGAAGATATGATACTTCTTCGGCGGGACATATTCAGGCTGGTGACGAACCGGAGGAATCTGCTATAAGAGAACTGCATGAGGAACTTGGAATTAAAGCTTCTGTTGATGATTTGCAGTTTGTTGATACATTTGTAATCCAATATGAAAAAGAATTTTATGGCAAGATGTTTAAGGATAGTGAGATTGCATTTGTCTATGTATACACAAAGCCAGTCAATATAGATGAACTTACATTGCAGAAGGAAGAATTGGACGGCGTTGAGTGGTTCAACCTAGAATATGTCTATGAAGAGTGCAGAAAGCATAACCAGAAGTTTTGTGCGCCGGTTGGTGGATTAGAGATTGTAAGAAGGTTTGTAAGAGGTACCGGATTATGATTTCAAGAAATATATACAAGCTGGCAGCTGTGTTAATGGCACTGGTGACAGCATTTACAGTGACAGGATTGTCGGGGTGTAAGAGCAGAACCGTATCTAGTGAAGAGGCAGCAGAGTATGACACACCAGATGATTATAATGATGAAAGACCGGGTGTAATATATGGAAATGTTGATGAGATAAGCTATTATTCACCCACAACCGGAAGTGAGCGCAAGGCTTGTGTATATCTTCCGAGAGATTATGATGAGTCACAGCGTTATCCGGTCGTGTATCTTTTGCATGGAATGAGCGGAAGTTATTCTGAATATAACAGAATTGGCGCTCTGTATGTTGCACAGAATGCAGTTGATGATTACAACAGGAATCCTGTGATTATGGTGAGTTTTACTGTATTCACAGATGCTGATGGTGGTCAGGAGTCAGACTATGATTTCTCTGAACTTACAGCAAAATATGATGCGTGTGAGTATGATGTTATTAATGCATTGATTCCATATATTAACGAGCATTATTCTACCAGAACGGGAAGAGAGAATACTGCAATAGCAGGATATTCACTTGGCGGAAGAGAATCGCTTTTCCTGTGTTTTGCACATCCTGATGTGTTTGGATATGTAGGTGCATTTGCCCCGGTAGGAGGAGTGGTTGATACAGGAAGTGGAGAAAGAGTTTATGGAAACAGAGGATTTCTTCTGCCCGAATTTGTTAAGGATGGAGGGCAGCAGCCTTTGGTTACTCTTATTGTAACTGGCGACAGTGATCCTTACTGCAAGGAATCTGCTATTAACTATTCAGATTATATGTCAAGTCATGGAATTAACCACATTTTCTATATAAGACCGGGAGCGCATGAGGTCAGTGTATGGAATAATGGATTATACAATTTTATCAGAAGAATATTCTGATACTTGAAGTTATTGCTGATATGTGAGATAATGTGCCGGGTTAGTCAGGTGAAACAAATTGGCTGCCACACATAAAGACAGATTATGGAGGAATGTTTTATGTCAGATATACATAGTGTAGATGTTGAAGATGATCAGTTTGCATATCGTTATGATACACAGCTTCTTATTGACAGAAGAGATGAAGATTTAGATGAGGACGTTATTGCAGATTATATTACAGAGCATTTTGAAGGAAACTGCCTGATTGCAGCAGGTGATGAGGATCTTATCAAGATTCATTTCCATACTAATGAGCCTTGGAAGGTACTTGAGTATTGCAGTACTATCGGGGAGATATACGATATTGTTGTTGAGGATATGATTCGTCAGTCAGCTGGACTTCATGGCTGATAAGCCGCCTGTCATCGATAAACTGCCTGCCGGAGATAAACCGATGGTCATCAATAAACTGTTTGTATAAGGCAGGATTTGACGTGATACCTATAGGTAGTCGAATTGATGATAGATTTATAGGTTGAATTTCAGCGATTTTTGATATTATAAGTGGATTTTATTATGAAATACCCATAAGATAGCATGTAAATGTTGTTTTATGGGTATTTTTGAGTTGCTTTTATTAGTTTAGGTGATTTTTTTAGGAAATATGCCTATAAAAGAAGCAAAAAATAAAATTTATAGGAACGACAGGCCATTGAGCCAGACGACAGGCCATTGAGCCAGCCGACCCCAGACATTCAATACATTTGTGAAAAATCTGTTAAATAATTGACACAGATATGCCGATGAATTAAAATGTACATAAGAAGATTTAATATACTAATGATATGGATAATTTTGAATACATTTGAACGATAATGATTAAATGGATGCGGCTATTTATTATAATTGCTAAAGACGGGAGGAAGTTGCCATGAAACACAATTATAAGAGAATTACTGCATTAGCTGGTATGACAGCGTTGCTTGTTTCAATGCCGGTATCAGTATATGCAGGACAGATAAGGAACACATATACTGCTAATCTATCAAATGTTTTGGGGAGTGTTGATGTATCTGCTTTGAAGGGAAATCCAGTTGTTAAGGGAAGTAATATTGTGGTCGATTCTGATACAGATGACTGGGATGATATTACATCAAGAACAGCAGATGCTGCTGGTGTTAAGCTGTGGAAAGCAGCGGTTTCATCAGATTATTCAAAGCTTTATTTTATGTATGAAGGAACTGTTCAGACCGAATGGGACTACAGCTATATGGGAAGTAATCCTGTGAGTATTACTTATGCTGACGGAACAACGGGAATATCAGATAAGATTCAGTTTACTGGATGGAAAGACAGTGCACAGGCAAAGAATTCATGGTATGGGGATATAGAGAATTCGGAGACTGTAACTGTTAATAATGCACATGGTAATACAGCCGGACCTTATGTGGTTGAGACAGCTATTCCTTTTGATTTTTTTGCCAATTCGGATTTTAAGATTACATTTGCAGGAACAACTGTAGATATTAAGGATATTGAAGTATTAGACGGACAGAAGGTTGAAAAAGATGATACAGAAGCTGTGTATAACGGAATTGTTATAGATGGTGAGTTTGCTGACTGGGATGCTGTTAAGAAGTATGATGCAGTATGTCCTAATGATGCACATAATGAATGTATATCTAAGACAGCTATGATGTTTGACGGTGATTATGTATATGTGTATGTGAAGGATGGAACTGGCGGTGATGCTTCAGGAGCCGGAACTCATAGTAATGGCAGGTATTCGATAACTACTGATCTGGGTTACGAACTTGTTTTTCAGCTTGACAGCAAAGGATATGTTAATGGTGTAGACGGTGTTGACTGCAGGCATGTTGGTAATCAGTGGGAGATAGCAGTTCCTAAGAGTGCCCTGACGGCTTATAACAAGACAATATCATTTGGATTATACAGATCCGAGCCTTTTATATCAGGAACTGCTAATATTAAAGATGATGGATCTTCGGATGATAAGATAATATACGATATCAGGTATGATGGATTGTATGGTGACTGGGAATATTATCCACACACAACTATTCAGTATTCTACAGCTGGAGCACATCATAATATGGTGGATTCTGCGGGAGCATTATTCAGTAATGGAAGTACTGTTCTTGGACATGTGTATACAGTTATGCCGGAACATCTGAATGAAGCTGGAGGAGAGTTTACACAGGCAGTGACATTTAAGTTTAATGACAGCTATAATCAGGTACTATATCCAAGATTTGTAACAGTTGACGAACAGGGAAATATTAACTGGAACCCTAAACGTGACGGACTTAGTGATGGTACATATGAATTCTATATGTTTGACACAAGTGCATGGGGAACATCTAAGAATATTAATGAACTTAATGATGCAGATATATGTTATGGAAAGATGATAGTTACAGTTGGAAGCAACAGGGATGAATGTGAGTTTTATTTTGATCTTGACAAGGTTGCTAAGGAACTTGGCTGTGATGTAAGTGATTTCAAGCAGATTAGTGCACAGTTTGGTAGACTGGGACAGGAATGGATTAATACAGCAGGTGCATCATCTGGTGCATGGCTTGGACTTTTCATATGTATAGCTGGAACATGTGGAGTAGTTGTATATAAGAAAAAGAAAGGCAACATACAGGTATAAGCAGAATGAATCCTATTATAGTAATTGCAATTATAATAATATGGCTTTATATACTTTCTGTAACGAAGAGAGCAAAGCTTCATGCATGGAGCTTCATGTGGGGAAGTCTTGGACTGTTTGTAATTATGATGATGACGGTACAGCCGTTGCTTACAATGCCTCTTGCAAGATGCGTTGCAGCAATGGCAGGTATTGTCGGGGATATAACAGGCGCATTTACAGCATATTTTAAATACGGAATTATATTTATACATACGGGTGCATCGTCAATGACACTGCTTATTGATTTTGAGTGTTCGGGAATCATTGAAATCATGGCATTTTTGTCATTACTAATATTCTTTAATGTGTATAACTGGAGTGAGAAGCTGATGATAGGAATTGGTGGCTTCTGTTACATTATGTTATGTAATGTTTTAAGAATAGTAATGATATGTCTTGCGGTACATTTTTTAGGCATGAATGCATATTATGTATTTCATACATTTATAGGAAGAATATTCTTCTATGTACTCAGTGTGTATCTGTATTTTTATGTATTTACGAAACCACAGATTGTTAAGATGAAAGTAGGAAACTTCTCATATGGTAAAAATAATTCTTAATTCATTTCTTTTCTGGGGCGGATGGATAATTATTCCTTTCATTATGGAAATTGTTCCTGCGTTAGGAAGCGTTTTTCTTCTTATAAGAAGGAATCTGAGACACAAAATCCATAAAAAGGAACTTGAGGTTTATCCAGAGATTACGCTTATAATACCAGTATATAATTCGGCAGATACACTATATGGATGTATCAGATCGATTAATGACAGTACTTACCCGAATGACAGGATAAGAATTTTTCTGGTTAATAATAAAGGAAAAGATAACAGTTTTGATATATATGCACAGTGTCAGCAGGAATTTCCAGAACTTCTGATGCAGTGGATGAATTCTGAACAGGGAAAGTCAAGAGCACTTAATCTGGCACTTTATAACAGTGATGGAAAGTACATTATCAATCTGGATAGTGATGGAATGCTTGAGAAGAATGCACTTGTCAATATGATTACAAGATTTGAGAATGATACGGCTATTAACTGTATGACAGGATCTATTCTTACAGTGCCTGAACAGATTAAAAAATACAAAGCAGGACCATCAAGACTGCTCCGTGAACTTGAGTTTATGGAATATGCACAGGCTTTCCTTGCGGGAAGAAGTTATGCATCAGAGCTTAACTCCGTGTATACATTGTCAGGTGCATTTTCAGCTTTCAGAAAATCAGCTGTTCTGAAATCATGGATGTACAATACTGATACTATCTGTGAGGATACACATATTACATTTCAGATGAGGTATCTTCAGAAAGAACGGGTTGAAGTGTGTGAGGATGCTCTGTTTTTTGTTGATCCGATTGAAAATGTTAATAAACTATATACACAGAGACAGAGATGGCAGAGAGGAAGCCTTGAAGTATCCAAGATGTTTATGGACAAGTCTTTCAAGGTAAAGAACCTTTTTACTAATATAAGTGTCAAAACTCTTTTGTATGACCATACATTTGCATTTCCGAGACTTATATGGTATCTGGCACTTATATGTCTGATTGTTGTGGGTTATTCTGGGAAAACGGTTATTCTATCTACAGCAATAATATTTGGTTTATATACGCTTATCGGATATCTGTATTTTATTGTTGTAGCATATTTCCTAAGAATTAATAAGGATATAAGAAGATATTACATGAGGCACTGGTGGTGCATACTGTTTCTGCCATTTTTTAATTTTGCTGTCTTCTTTATAAGACTTGCAGGAATTATTAACAGTATTGAAACTGACAGTTCATGGAAAACAATGAATCTGTCAGAGGAATGCAGGGCATTTGCAGATGTGGTTAAAAGTGATTTCAGTAAGCCTGTTAATGCAATAAAGAAAGTAAGAAATGCACTTAATTATGATGTTGTAGAAGATAATAATAACAATAATCAGAGGGAAGAACATGGAAAAGAAGCTTAATAAGAAGCGTGTTAAGAAGAATAAAAAGCCAAAAAATGTGCTTGTTATCACAACTATTTATGTAATATGTTTCTCGGTTATTGCCGGAGTATTTGCATATACAAGGATTAATAAGTACGAAGAAGGAGTCCTTGAGGTGTGTGCAACACAGCAGGACGCTTATGTGCAGCTTGTTTTAGACCAGATTAATCTTAAAAGCAATCGTGATGATGAACAGATTATTAATGATATTCTTGGGACGATGAATTCATCTTCTAATAAATACTGGACATTTTCTAAGAATCAGTCAATTCTTTTTGTAAAAGATGTTCTTGAAACTAACAGGTATAAAGGTGTTACCACAGCTACATATTATGAGTCAGAGAGTGCCACGAAATTTCTTAATAATCTTCAGAATAACAGAGTTACTCATGATTTCATAGAAATTGATGGGAATAATTATGTAGCATCAGGTGTTACATTTGAATATAAGAACCAGTCATATAAGCTGTGCCTGCTTACAGGCAGGAATGCAATTATGGATAATAACAGTTATATGCAGATTAAGATTCAGATGGAGACTTATGTGGTGATTCTGCTTTTTGTGCTTATAATAACAGCTATGCTGCTTGCACATAAGCTAAGACGGATGCAGAAGTCGATTAGTGAATCTGATAAGACGGTTGCGGAGCTTAACAGTATGGTTTCTAAGATGAATAAGAAACTTTTAGAGAAGGATTTGCATGATACGCGCAATAATGTCTGGGATAATACGGCAATCATGCCTTTTCTTGATAAATTAGTGGCAAGAGACATTTATCCCGTAACATTTATGCATATTGCATGTGCTGATAATAAAGAACGGGCAAAGTTTATAGCAAGAGCTAATTATATTCTTGATAAAAATGTTTTGAGATTTACATATGAAGATAATGATATTGTTCTTATATTTGTTGGAATGAACAGAAAGCATTCTAAGCAGAGCCTTCAGCTTTTAATGGAAAATTCAATGCAGATAATGTATGCAATTACTATTAAGAGCAAAGCGGATGTAGATAAGTTAAGAGTTAAGTATGAAGTCAGATAGAATAGACAGGTAATATAAGGGAGGCGGAATTATGGCAGTTAATATGTACAGGGAATACAGACTGAAATTTTACCTTAATATGAGACATTATATTATCATTAATGAGGTTAAAGGTGAAACTCACCCACATACATGGGAGTTTGCACTGGATATTAAGTTTTCAAGAAATTTATTTGTTGAATTCAATATATTTGAACAGGGAATTTCGCAGTTCCTTGAACAGTATCAGAATAAGATTCTTAATGAAGCAGAGCCGTTTGATTCAATGATGCCTACACTTGAGAATGTTACTGATTATTTTGCAGAAGAATTTTTTAAGATTATATATAAGACAGGTGGCATGCTCACAAGAGTTGAGGCTAGTGAAACTCCTACAAGAAGCTATATTGTAAATATGGCGGAGCAGGAACGTAATTCAATATTGAATAAGAAAGCTGATGAAAAGATAATATCAGAGGTTATGGACGCAGTGCTGGACGATATTGTTAAGCAGTGATGTTGTTAAGACGGATTGGAGAAGAAGTTGAAGAAGAAAAATAAAGCAATTTACCTGCTGTTTCTTATGCCATTCGTGTATTTTGCAACAGCATGTTTTGTTGTCTGGCTGGTAAAGACAAGTGGAATATATCCTTCAGGTTCAGATACTATGTATCATGTCTACAGAGGAGATTATGTATATAATGCGATTAAATCGGGCAACTGGTATCCTTTATATGATCCTGCATGGTATAACGGCGTGGAGATTTTAAGGTATTGGTCTCCATTTCCTGCTTATGTTATGGCGTTTTGTCAGTATCTTGCGGGTGGAAGCCAGTTTGGTGCATATCTTTTTTATATAGGAGGAGTGTGTTTTTTAGGCGCATGTGTATGGCCATTTATCGGAAGAGGCTTTAACAGACCTTATCTGGGAGCATTTATCGGACTCCTCTGGTTCTTTATGCCTAATAATCTGTGTGCAATATTTATAGAAGGAAATCTTGCCAGAAGTCTCAGTATGATATTTTTGCCGGTATTCATATATTCTGTATATAAATATTTATACAATCATAAATTAAGATACATACCGCTTATGGTATTTACATTTTTACTTATGGAATTGTGTCATCTTGGATATGCTGGAATGGTGGCTATAGCTGTGATTATATATGGAATTGTTTATATGATACAGAAGGGCAGAAAGAAGGCAGTACTTGATGTTGTAATATCAATGATTTTTGGATTTATGCTGCTTGGAATATGGCTGGTTGCGTCCTTAAGAGGTGGAATAACTTCACTTGATAATTCTGAAAATATGGCTAATTTCTTCCAGAATTTATGGATAACAATTAATCCTTTTGAAAGATTAACAAGAGGTTTTGAATATTTTTATTTCGGATTTGCAACTTTGATTGTTATTGTATTTGGCATTTTATTTGGATATAAGAAATCGAGAACAGGCTTTGTAACAGGATTCATTATACTGCTTATGACAACTAAATCAGCATATGCCGTTTTGAAGCACTTGCCAGGAAGCCAGTATTTATGGATGTTAAGATTCATATCCATTGCATTATGTATGATTCTTATGAGCTTTCTTATGTGGGATAGGCTAAAGAAGACTCTGGTCTTGATGCTTTGCGTTTTACTGGTGGTAGATACTATACCATCTTTAAGCCTTATTGTTGGTGAACATAATGATATATCTGTTCAGGAAAGAATGGCAGCAAGACAGGACAGTACTCTTATTTCAAGTGCTCAGGCAGTCACAAAGCAGAGACTTGCCCTGATGGACGAGAGCATACTGGGGGCAACCGGTTCATGGCTGGTTTCTGATTATGGCAATCCGGTTGATGCTACATTTGGTGCAGGAAGAGAAGCTGCTAATACATCTGCTAATATAGTTAATCTTAACAAAGCATTTGCACAGGGAGATTTCCTGTATGTCTTCGACAGATGCTTAGAACTGGGGGATGATTCTGTACTTGTGAAAAAATCATTGCTTAAACAATATAATAATTCTTTATATGATCTTGAAGCAGCTGCGAATACGGTTGGATATAAGAAAGTGGAACAAAACAGTGATTACATTCTTTACCATATTGAAACACCTGACAACTGGGGAGTTATCAGCAGTTACAGGGCAGTTGCGATAGGCTCTGGGGCAGCAGCAATATCAATGCAGTTTCCTGCGGTTGAAACAGCAGATTCTGCGAATCTTAATGATTACACATATGAAGAATTGTCGGGATATAAAGAGGTGTTCTTGAATGGTTTTACATATGATGATAAAGAAACAGCAGAAGACCTTGTACTGCGTCTAAGCAGAGCAGGAGTTAAGGTGATTATATATGCCGATGGCATACCAAAGGATAAGCGTACACATAGTCAGAATTTCCTTGGCGTAACATGCAGTTTGATAACATTTCACAATGGATATCCGGATATGGATACAAGAATTGGAACGATATATCCAGATATGTTTCCTCAGGGACATACTACATGGAATACAGTGTATCTTGATGGACTTGATACTGTGTGGGGAACTTTTTATGATAATGGATTGAATCTCGATTTTTATGGGACTGTGAATAACGATAATATTATAATGACTGGCCTTAATCTTACATATTTCTATAGTCTGACTGATGACATATCTGTTGGACAGTTGCTTAGTAATATGAGTGGTATATCATCAGAGGAACTTCCAGACAGAAAGATAGTTCCTTTAAAGGTGGAATACGGAAACAATGAGATTACAATTACATCTAATAATGATAATGTTAATACAACACTTGCATATCACGATATATTCAGCTCTTCATCGGATATAACACATAGGAATAATCTTATGTATGTGAATAAGGGAACAACTGTTATTAAGATGAGATACCCGTATCTGTGGCAGGGGGCTTTAGTTAGTGCTGCAGGAGTTGTGTTAATGGTTGCGTGGCTGATTGTTAAAAAAAGAAAAGAACATAATATTTAACACAAATGCACCGTAAGTATGTTAGAGATATACTTACGGTGCATTTATTTATGCATAATTAATTTAAAATACCTTTAGCGTACAAAAAGATATGCCGTATATCCCACATACATAAGAATACATGCAGCACCTTCCCATCTGCTCATTGTCTTCTTGGTAAATGCGAAGAGAAATAATACAATTCCACTGGCAAGAAGTATGATACAGTCAATAAGTGATTCAGAAAGAACGTGAAGAGGCTGTATCGCAGCAGACATTCCTAAGATAAATAATATATTAAATATGTTAGAGCCGATTGCATTGCCAAGTGCGAGTCCGCTGTCACCTTTCCTTGTGGCAACTATAGAAGTTACAAGCTCAGGCAGGGATGTTCCGATTGCGACTATTGTAAGACCTATGAAATTCTGGCTTACACCAAAGTTGGCAGCTATGATACAGGCTTTATCTACAACAAGATTACCACCGAATATTACTGCTATAAGACCACCGGCAATATAAAGAAGACTCTTAGGCAGAGGCATTATTTTACAATCCTCAGCTTCTTCCCTGTTTTTAAGTGCTGATATTATCATGCATGTGATGTAAGCTGCCATTCCGGCAAGGAGAATAATGCCTTCAATTCTTGAAAGTCTGCCATCAATAAACATAAAGCAAAGAATAGCAGTTATTATGATATTAACAGGCATATCACGCTTGAGAATGTCACGGTTAGTAGAAAATCCTGCGATAAATGCACAGATACCTACAACGACAAGACCATTAAATATGTTAGAACCAACAACATTGCTGATTGCAATGTCATTACTGCCAGAAAGGGCAGCGTTAATACTAACAGATGCTTCAGGGGCACTGGTCCCCATTGCAACAATGGTAAGTCCGATGATAACGCTTGGTACTTTAAGGATTTTGGCAAGGGAAGAACTTCCCTCCACGAAGAAATCCGCGCCTTTTATTAATAGCACGAAACCGATGAGTAGCAACAAATATTCCATAATAAGCTCCTTTCTTGCGATAAAGGAATGGAATAATATAAAAAGAGACCTTTATCGCATCAAAAATGAATTGATAAAAGTCTCGTTAATTGTAATAATAACCGGCTGTTCAGCGTGATGACGATTACTATTGCACCGGATACGATGCTAACTACTCCCTCTTATTGATATTATACTAATATATATGTGTAAATGTGTCAATTAAATATTATGATTCAGATTATTTTTCACAGAGTGATATAAAATACTCATGAATTCTAGTGTCACCTGAAAGTTCAGGGTGAAATGCAAGACCAATCTGGTTATTATATTGAACAGCAACAATTCTGTCATTAACAGCTGCAAGAACATCAACGTTATCCTTAATTGATGAAATGTATGGCGCACGGATAAATATCATTGGAAATTCATCAAAGCCCTTCATAGGAGCAGTTCTTACAAAGCTGCCTAACTGTCTTCCATATGCATTTCTTTTTACAGTGACAGGCAGAGTTCCAATATGTACACTGTCGTCATTGTCAATGTGTCCGGCTAAAAGAATCAGACCGGCACAGGTTGCAAGTGTTGGAAGACCATCTGCTATTAAAGACTTAATAGTAGCAAGCATATCCAGCTTTCTTAGAAGCTGTCCCTGAACAGTGCTTTCACCGCCCGGAAGGATAATTCCGTCAATGCCATCAAGGTCTTTTCTTTGACGTATTTCAACTACTTCATGTCCGATTTTTTCAATAATATGTTCGTGCTCAATGAATGCACCCTGCACAGCAAGTACGCCTATTTTCATATTATCTGCCTCTTTCTTCCATGATTATCTGTATTTCGCTAGGATTAATACCAACCATGGCTTCGCCCAAATCTTCTGATAATTTAGCAATAAGTGCAGCATCTGTGTAGTTAGTAACAGCCTGAACGATAGCGGAAGCTCTCTTTGCAGGATTTCCAGACTTGAATATACCGGAACCTACAAATACACCTTCAGCACCTAACTGCATCATAAGTGCAGCATCTGCAGGAGTAGCAACACCTCCGGCAGCAAAGTTTACTACAGGAAGCTTTCCATTATCATGTACATAGAGGACAAGGTCATATGGAACCTGTAACTGTTTAGCTTCCTCGAAAAGCTCGTCCTTTTGCATAGATGTTATTTTTCTGATTTCAGAATTCATCTTTCTCATGTGTCGTACAGCCTGAACAACATCCCCCGTACCAGGTTCACCTTTTGTTCTTATCATGGAAGCACCTTCATTGATTCTTCTTAATGCTTCTCCTAAATCTCTTGCACCACATACGAAAGGTACTTTGAACTGGGTTTTATCAATATGATATATATCATCAGCAGGAGATAATACTTCAGATTCATCAATATAGTCGATCTCAACTGCCTGTAAAATCTGTGCTTCAACGAAATGACCAATACGGCATTTTGCCATAACAGGAATACTTACAGCATCCTGAATACCTTTAATCATCTTAGGGTCGCTCATACGCGAAACACCACCTGCAGCCCTGATATCGGCAGGGATTCTCTCAAGTGCCATAACAGCACATGCACCAGCAGCCTCTGCAATCTTAGCCTGCTCAGGAGTAGTAACATCCATGATTACGCCACCCTTTAACATCTGTGCAAGTCCTTTGTTTAATTCATATTGTGAATTTGTTGTCATAACTGACCTCCTTGAAAATGAATTTTATGAATTGATTTTTACATATAATATTGCACAACTGGTCATAAAGAAATATCCAATTTAATAAAAATGTCACATGCCAGAATAAGGTCAGAATAAATCAGGAATATGGTCAGATGAAAACTGACTATAAAAAAATTGTCGAATTATGTCGAACGAAAACTGTCAGTCTGATTAGTAATCAGCAGCTTTTTGTATTATAATAGAACATATTTTATAAATATGTAGGAGATGGAAAGTAAGTGCGTAGGATTAAAAGCTTTTTGATTATAATATGTATGCTAAGCATATATGCAGATTCTTTTTATGGCTGTGGAAAAAAAGAATGGTCAGACAGCAATAATGAGGCTGGATTGCCGGAAATAGTCATAGGAAGTGATAACTATCCGCCATATAATTATGTTGATACAGATGGCAATGCTACTGGAATTGATGTTGAGCTTGCTACGGAAGCATTTAAAAGAATGGGTTATAAGGCCAGATTCATATATATTGACTGGGAAGATAAGAAGAATCTTCTTGCTGACAGAACAATTGATTGTGCATGGGGAAGCTTTAGCATGGACGGCAGGGAGAATGAATACAGATGGGCAGGACCTTATATGACCAGCCGTCAGGTTGTTGCTGTGAATATGGAAAGTGATATATATTCTCTTGAGGATCTGGAAGGAAAGACGATTGCAGTACAGACTACAACAAGACCTGAGAAGATATTTCTTAGCAAGACTGATGAGCGTATCCCGGCTATAAGGTCATTAATAGCTTTGCAGAAGAGAGAACTTATATATCCTTTTTTAAGCAAAGGCTATGCAGATGCTCTGGCAGCTCATGAAACTGCAATACGCCAGTACATGGAAGATTATAATATTAAGTTCAGGATTCTTGACGAACCATTAGAGACAGTAGGACTGGGAGTAGCATTTGACAAAAATGATGACCGTGGGATAGAGAAGCAGCTTACAGAAATTCTTAACCAGATGAGAAATGATGGTACAGAGAAGAAGATAATCAGCAGATATATTCCTGATGCTGATAAATATCTGGAGGTGGACAGTTATGGAAAATAATACCATTACCAGAAAGAAAAGAAAAAGAATATGGCCGATTGAGATTATAGCAGGCCTGTTTATAATGATGATTGTGTTTTTTATTGCTGTAAATGTTGATATAAAAACTACACAGGAAACACTTTCAGATACTGCGCATTATATTAATGAACAGTGCAACAGCTTTACAAGACTTAATCTTGCGTCAGAAACCAAGAGCCTGCTCAGGGTAATTGAAAGTGCGCAGCAGATAAAACATAATATCACATATGAGCGCAGCCTTTCAGATAAAGATATATTTACAGAAGAATTTATCAAAAAGAATATGCAGGAATGTTATCTGACGGCAGTTATAATCATGGATTCAAAAGGTAATCTTATAGCACAGGAATATACAGATGAATATGGTGCAGATGAGCTTAACGAATATCTTGACAGTACTTCACTTATTGATGTTGTTGATAATACTGAAAAAACATACGCAATAAGAATTGACTGTGAAGATGGTTCATATGTTGACCTTGCAGCATGTGGTATGGCGGATTCAAGTGGGATAGTTGTTGTTTATTACCACACACCGGCAGAGTATGTTAATAATTACAATCTTTCATTTACACATATATTATCAGGTTATGATGACAGGGAAGATGGAAAGATTGTTGTTACAAAGGGAAATCAGATAATAGCGTCTAATGATGACAGTATGGTTGGTGAAGATATTGATAAATATAATGTTATTAAGAAGATAAAGGAGACTGGTGCAAGTGGCAAAATAGTACATGCTGATAGTAACAGAAGGTGGGGTTCACATAATTATGGTCTTATGGAACGTGGGAGAGATTATTATGTGTATGTTTATATGCCGGAAAGAAATGTTTTTAAGACAACACCAAGAAATATGCAGTATACATTTGTTGCCTATATGTTTGCTGTACTTGTACTTAATATGATGCGCTGGAAAACGGTTCAGGGATATGAGCGTGAACAGTATGAAATGCAGCAGCAGTATGCAAAGACACTGCAGGAAAAAAATGAACAGCTACAGGAGGCAGTACGCCGAGAGGAAAAGGCTAATGCTGCCAAGACTGATTTCTTATCAAGAATGACACATGATATAAGGACGCCGCTTAATGGCATAATCGGATTGTTAAGAATTGATGAGAGCCATAAAGAAGATACAGATATGATTAATACTAACAGAAAGAAAATGTCAATAGCTGCTAATCATCTTTTATCACTTATTAATGACATTCTCCAGATGAGTAAGTTAGAGGATGGCCAGATTGAGCTTTCAAGAGAAATTGTGGATCTTAACAAGCTTGCAAAGGATATTATTACTATAGTTGAACAGCGTGCCTCAGATGCAGGTGTCAATCTTAAGTATGACAAGGTGGCAGGAAAAGTTATGTATCCATATGTATACGGAAGTCCTCTGCATTTACGCCAGTTATTTCTAAATATATACGCTAACTGCATCAAATATAATAAAGCAGGAGGAATGGTTTCAACATATTTTAAATGTATTGGAACACAGGATGGAATTGTTACATATGAATGGACTGTTACTGATACGGGAATTGGCATGAGTGAAGAATTTCTTGAACATATATTTGAACCATTTGTACAGGAAAAGACAGATGCCAGAAGTGTTTATCAGGGAACAGGACTTGGTATGGCTATTGTTAAGAGTCTGGTTGACAAAATGAATGGAACAATTAGTGTCACAAGCAAGGAAGGGGAAGGCTCAACATTTGTAATCAGAATTCCTTTCGAGATTGCAAGCAAAGTTGAAGAAATAACGGATGATAAGGAAAAGAGCAGTAATGATATTTCGGGAATTAAGATTCTGCTAGCAGAGGATAATGAACTTAATGCTGAGATTGCACAGACTCTTCTGGTGGATGAAGGCGCTAATGTTACTGTTGTCAGTGATGGTGAGCAGGCTGTCAGGGAATTTACAAGGTGTGCACCACATACATATGATGTGATTCTTATGGATATTATGATGCCAAAGCTTGACGGAATTGCCGCAACAAAAGCTATAAGAGATATGGAAAGACCTGATGCTGTGGAGATTCCGATAATTGCAATGACAGCCAATGCATTTGAGGAGGATGCCAGAAAATGTGTTGAAGCCGGAATGAATGCTCATCTGTCAAAACCTTTACAGATGGATGTTGTAGTTGGTACAATTGCACAGTATTATAAAAGATGATTATGCAGGATAAAGGAGTCTCTGCATAATACAATAACTGATAAAAGGGGATAGCTATGATATGTAGTAATTGTGGAGCAGATATAGGAGATAACGAGACTGCATGCCCATATTGTGGTGCTATGCAGTATGAGAATTCTGAACAGAAGTACATGAAAGATCTGTACAATCTGAATGAAGGAATGGAGAAGCTGGATAAGAATACCAGAAAATACATCATAAAAAGTACAATGAAAAGTGTAGGTATAGTATGTGCGGCAATAGCGGCAGCAGTTCTTGCCGGAAGTATGTTTGGATATGGTTCATATAAGAGTATGTATAATTCTTCACACAACAGGAAAGAGATACACCAGTCATTAGATTGGTACAATAATAATATAGGTGAACTTAATTCATTATATGAAAAGCGGGACTATGCAGGCATTTCAGAACTGACAGATAGTTATAAGGGCAGTTCAAGTGTTTTGGAAAAGTGGAGTCATTACAATTTTTTTAACATTTATGATTATTATTATAAAAGGGTGGCAGACATCTACATTATGGTTAATAAAGGCGAAAAACTGAGTGATTATCAGTTTGGAACAGGATTTGAAGAGTCACTTGACATGATATATTTCATTAATAATAAAAACGGATATAATTACCGTAGGTATGAGGGCTGTACGGCAGAAGAAAAAGAAACTGTGGACGGCTGGGTTGCAGAAGCACAGAATTATCTTAAGAATGTTGCAAAGGCGACGGACAAAGAAATTAATGATATGCTTAATGAATTGTATCAGAATGGCTATTATGATTACAAGCTTGGAAAGAGCTACGAAGAGTCATTTTATAAAAAATATAATGAGGGAGGGAACAACTGATGAAATGTAATAATTGCGGCGCACCTATACAGATGAATCAGAAGTTCTGTCCTAATTGCGGCTCACCAAATGTGGAATTTAAGAAGCATATTGATGATATGGAACAATATAATAAAAAGTTTAACAGCACGCGTTCCAAAGTAATTGGTAACAGCAAATGGTTTGTGAATTATATTGCACCAATAACAGCTCTTGTTATAACAATGACTGCACTTACACTGGCTATTATTGGTAAAAATTCAATGATTGGATACGATATAGCAAGAAAAAATCAGCAGAAATATTATTCATCCCATAGTGATGAAATCCAGACAAAACTAAAGCTTCTGTTAGAAGCAGGAGACTATGCAACTCTGTACAGTATGGATTATGTGGGAGATTGTTCAATAAAGGATAATGATGATAAATATGCATGGAATGATTTTTACAATGTCGCAGGTGATTATGTGTATATAAGAAAAGGTATAATAAGTATGATGGAAAGGAATAATTCATCATATTATGGCGACGAATATATGAATACTATTTCAAGGGCTGTTGCGGACATGGAAGATATTGTCAGCAGACGTTTAAATTTATCGTATCATAGTGTATCGAAAGAAAGTATTAAGTATATAAATGATATATATGAAAAATCACATGAACTGTTAAAGGCATACTGCAATCTGACAGATGAGGACATAGCCAGACTTCCTGATATGTCACAGGCAGATATACTTACACTCATTACAAGGAGGAGCTTTGAATGAGAAAAAAGAAGAAATTTAATATATCACTTCTGGCTTATGTGCTGTGTGTAATTATGATTATTATTATAATCCCATGTGTTTCAGATATATCAGGTGATGTATTCAGGAGTAAAGGAAGAATGTCGGGCTATGAAGAAGACAGTCTCTATAATGATTTTATAGAAAATAATTATGAAGGGCTTCTTGAAAAGACAGAATATAACACAGGCATAGGCAAAGATATTGATAAAGATACGCAGGACTACTATACATTTGCCATTGCATATAAAAAAGCTGTTGATTACAGGGTGTATGTGAATAATGGAGAAAATGAGAAAGCAGAACAGGTGGTTAAAGATATAGATAATGCACAGTTTAATAATGTGCTGTTTAAGGAAGCACTTGAAAATGTAAAAAATATATATATTAATAACGGACTGTCACAATAATGTGTTAATGTAATTGACTTTAAAAGAAAGATAACGAAGATAAACAGAGGATGATGAAGATGAGTAACACAGGAAAGAATAATATTATGACCGACAGGGTGTCATATTATTTTAAATCCCAGTGGCATATACTTCTGATAATAACGGTATCCGGTCTTATATACAACCTCGGACTTCTTGCAGGTCCGTGGTTTGAAGGACGAATGACAGGCTGTCTTGTTAATATACTTGGTGGAAAATCAACATTTACAGATATGCTTATTCTTGTGTTATGTTATGTAATTGCAATTGCAGTAGTGCAGATATCAAGGTATATCAAGAGATTCTATGTAAGAAGATTCGCTAATAATGTTAATAAGAACATGAAAGAGGTTCTGTATAACAGCCTTGTACACAAGAGCAGGTCACAGTTACAGGAAGAAGGAGCAGGAGATATTCTTACCAAAGCTATCCTTGATGTTGATGACTGCGCTGAAGGAATGAGAAAGTTCACAACTGAGATATTTGATACGGGTGTTGCACTGACAGCATATGCAGGAATGCTTCTTTTCTATGACTGGAGACTTGGGCTTATATGTATGATATTCCCGCCTATATCTTATATCATTGCAGAGAAGATGAAGGTTGTTGTACAAAAGACAGGTGCAGAATACAAGGTACAGTCAGGAAGACTTAGCACTGCAACGCTTGACAGAGCAGAAAATGCGGTTACATACCGTGTATACGGCTGTGAGCAGGAAAGAAAACAGGCTTATGAAGATAATCTTACAGCCTATGAAAAATCAGCAGTCAGGGCGAATATATGGGGAACAGCATTTCCACCGATATACAAGGCTATAGCACTTGCTGGAGTTATATTTATATTATATTTTGGAAGTGAAAATGTATTAGGAACAGGCTGGAAGAGCTGGGATATTGCGGCTTTAGCCACATTTGTATCATGCTTTGCAAAGCTTTCTAAGAAGTCCTCACATGCTGCAAAGCTGTTTAATGCAGTACATAAGGCACAGGTGTCATGGAAGAGAATTAAACCGCTTATGAAGCATGAGAATTATGAAAATGCAGATAACAGTGTTAAGTGTGACACACTTGAAGTAAAAGGACTTACATTTGCTTATCCGGGAGGTTCTGATATATTCGGAAATGTAACATTTGAAGCAGAAAAAGGTAACATTATCGGTGTAACAGGTTCTGTTGCCTGCGGCAAGTCAACTCTTGGAAAGGTGTTTTTATGTGAATATCCATATAAGGGGAGCATTAAGATTGCAGGCAATGAACTATCAGAACTTGATGATGCGAAAAAGGCAGGACTTGCAGCATATCTGGGACATGATCCGGAATTGTTTAATGATACAATTAGAAACAATATTCTTATGGGTGATGATGAGGATGTGACCAAGCTTCTTAAGGCAGTGTGCTTTGACAAAGAAGTAAATGATATGGAAAACGGACAGGACACTTATGTTGGTAATACAGGTGTGAGACTGTCAGGAGGACAGGCACAGAGACTTGCACTTGCCAGAACACTCTGCCATAAGAAGCCGTTAATTATATTAGATGATCCATTTTCAGCACTTGATAAGGATACTGAAAGAAAAGTATTTGCTAATCTTAAGGAATACACTAAGGATTGTGTTGTGATTCTTATTTCACACAGATTATATCTGTTCCCACAGATGGATAAGGTTATATGGATGGAGAATGGAAAAACTGTGGCTGGTACACATGATGAGATTATGAATAGATGTCCACAGTATGCGGCTCTTTATAACGAACAGAGGGGAGGAGCATCTGATGAAGAATAGAAGTGTCGGCGGAGTTATATTAAACACAATAAAAGAAAAGTGGCTGCTTACAGCAGGAATTGTAATTACTGTTGTTGGTGCAATTGTAACTGCACTGTTTCCACCACTTATTCTTGCAAAGATTATTGATACAATTACATCAGGTACAATGCCCACATTTTATATGGTTCTTATGTATTTCGGATTTCTTCTTATAACTGGTCTTATGGAGAGTACAAGAGAGACATTTCTTACAGTATTCGGACAGAAGATTACCCATTCTTTAAGAAGTGCATTGATGGATAAGTATAGCTGTCTTACAACAAGTGGACTTACAAGTCAGGAGCCGGGAGCTGTTGTATCAAGATTCGTTGGTGATGCTGATACAGTTGAGAATCTGTTTACATCAGGAATTATCAGTATGTTTGCTGATGCCTGCAAGATAATAAGTATTGTTGCTGTTATATGGTTTAAGAATAAAGGACTTGCCATTGTGCTTCTTGTTATTCTTCCTTTCCTGTTCATATTCACAAGAACTATTCAGAAAAATATGCTGGAAGCACAGATTGAGAACAGAAGGGCTGTCGGAAGGGCATCAGGACACGTTCCGGAAACTCTTCATAATATAAGAACAATACATACTCTTGGCAAAGAGAATTATATGGCACAAAGATATGATGAATATATATGCGAAAGCTACGCAGCAATTGAAAAAAATAATTTTTATGATGCTGTATATTCACCGGTAATCCTTATTCTCAATGCTATTGTTGTTGCTGTGGTCATGCTTTTTTCAGCATCAGGTAACCAGTCAGTGCTTACATTTTTTGGCATGTCAGCAGGTACAGCAGTTGCGGTAATTAATTATATTTCACAGATATTTGCTCCTGTTGAGAGCCTTGGTATGGAGATTCAGACTATACAGTCAGCAATAGCCGGAGTACATAGAATAAATGAATTTTTCGAGATGAATGAATTATCAGTTAAGAAGGATTCATACATTGCAGAGAATACAGCCATGGAAGCTGACAGTGATGTGATTGTCGATTTCAATAATGTAACATTTGCATATGATGATAAAAATGTTGTGGAGAACTTAAGTTTTTCTGTTAAGGAGGGAGAGCAGGTTACTCTGTCGGGAAGAACAGGTACAGGAAAGAGTACAATATTCAAGCTCCTTCTTGGGCTTTACGAGCCGGATAAAGGAAGCGTATCAATTGCAGGTCAGAAGGCTACGGCTATTTCGGATATTGAAAAGAGGAGAATATATGGATATGTTGAGCAGACTTTTCATATGGTTCCAGGAACTGTCAAAGACCAGATAACACTGTATGATGTATCAATTACTGATGAAGATGTAATTGAAGCAGCTAAGGCAGCAGGTATTCATGATGCAATTATGGAACTTGACAATGGATATGATACTATATGCAAGCCAGAAGATTTCTCACAGGGACAGTGGCAGTTATTGTCAATTGCAAGGGCTGCAGCAGCAAAGCCTGAACTGCTTCTGCTAGATGAGATAACAGCTAATCTTGATGCTGATACTGAGAAAAATGTGCTTGATGCATTAAACAGGGTAAGCAAGAACAGGACTGTTATATCAATTTCACACAGAACCAATGCGAGAACTGGAAGAATTATCGAAATAGCTTGATTTTCTTAATGTTTTTACTGGCTTATTATGCATTAAAGAAGTATAATACCCATACAATATTATGTTCAAATGAGAAAGTTGGTATGTTTTATGAATAATAGATGGGTTAAATATTTAATGGCAGGTTCTGTTACAGTTCTTATGGTGCTAGTGATAATATTTATCATCAGATCTGTTAAGGAGAACAGTCTGGCGGTGTCATGCCCTGATACTTTAGTTGTTGAGTATGGAAGTACTGATGATGAAGCGGATATTAATGAAACTATTAAGAAGAATGTACTTGGAAAGAAAGATAATAAGACAAATATAGAGATTGAGGGAAATGTTGATGTCACAAAGCTTGGAAAGTATGACATTAAGATTGTTGCGTCAAGAAAGAAGAAACATATTTCTAGAAAAGTAGCAGTAAAAGTTGTGGATACCCAGGCACCTGTTATCAGTCTTTCAGGAGATACAGAGATTACCATAGAAGCCGGAAGTAATTATGAAGAAGCAGGATTTTCTGCAGTTGATAATTACGATGGTGATATTACAGATAAAGTGGAGACTTCTGCGGAGGTTGATACATATACAACAGGGGATACTACAATTATATATTCAGTTAAAGATTCTTCTGGTAATGAAGCATTTACAGAACGTGTTATACATGTAGAAGATACTACAGCACCACAGATATCACTTACTGGTGGTGAGGTGTATTATATCAGGATGGGAGATACATATAGTGAACCAGGGTATATAGCTGTGGATATGTGTGATGGAGATGTAACTGACAAGGTATCAGTATCTGGGAATGTTGATACAGCTAATGCAGGAAAATATACAGTAACATACAATGTATCTGATAATTGTGGTAACGAATCTGAAGTGCAAAGAACTGTGAAGGTAGTTGCACCAATGTCAGATGATGCAGTTAATCCGGGTGATAAGGTTGTTTATCTGACTTTTGATGATGGCCCCGGACCATATACAGAAAAGCTGCTTGATATTCTTGACAGATATAATGTTAAGGCAACATTTTTTGTTACTAATGGAAAACCGGATTATCAGAATCTTATTGCACAAGAAGCACAGCGGGGGCATACTGTTGCAATACATTCAGCATCACATGATTATGCAAAGATATATCAGAGTGTAGACGCATATTTTGCAGATTTTGATGAGATGAACAGTATTATAACTGCACAGACTGGAAAAGCAGCAGATCTTGTAAGATTTCCAGGTGGTTCTAGTAACACAATAAGTAAAAAGTACTGCTATGGCATAATGAGCCAGCTTGTATGTGCTGTTGAGGAACGTGGATTCAGATATTGTGACTGGAATGTTTCTAGTGGAGATGCAGGTGGAACAACAAGCACATCACAGGTTGTGGCTAATGTTATAGAAGGAATTAAAAGTAATAATGTATCAGTAGTTTTACAGCATGATATAAAGAATTTTAGTGTTGATGCAGTTGAGCAGATAATACAGTGGGGGTTATCGGAAGGATACACATTTTTACCGATAACATCAACAACGCCGATGTCACATCATGGCATTAACAATTGATTTTAAAGTGACTTGAATTATATATATTAATAACTGGTGGATTTGCTATTGGTATTGTGATATAATTTTATTATATTGAAAGTACGGATGTATATGAGGAGTGGAATCGTTATGGGAGGCTGTTATCTTGGAATGGCAGGGCATGATGTGTTTAACAATAAAGTGCGGGAGATTGTGAACACTAATGAACACAGGGTTGTTCTATTAGCTCTGGATATAAGTAATTTTAAGTATATTAATGATTTTTACGGCATGGATGAAGGTGATAAGGTTATGCAGGATATTGCAGACTTTTATTTTGTTAATGAACCATTGTGCCTTGCTTCACATGGAATCGGGTTTGACCAGTTCAGGGGTGCTTATAAAGTTGATAATATGACGAATGAAGATGTGGTGGGATATATTGCAAGAAAGAATCGCATTTTTGAGAAAGAATTGTCAGAAAGATATCCGCTTGTGTATCAGCATGTTTATGTTGGATTGTATTTTTATGACGATCCGTCACTTGATGTACGTATGGCAGTTGACCGTGCTAATCTTGCAAAGAAATCAACAAAAGGAAGATTTGATATTCCATGTTGTGTATATTCAGCGGATAATTGCAATGAATATCTTGAACATATGGATATGTCTAATGAATTTGTGAGAGCGTGTGAGGAAGAAAGAATAGAAATTTTCCTTCAGCCTAAGATATCAGTATCGCATAATTGTGTTGCAGGTGCAGAGGCGCTTGTGAGAATGAAGACAAGAGCAGGTGAGCTTGTTTCACCAGCCAGATTTGTTCCGGTGCTTGAACATACAGGAATGATTGGAAAGCTTGATGATATTATGCTTGATAAAACCTTTGCTTTCCAGAGACAATGCATTGATAAGGGAATTAAGCCTGTTCCCGTCTCGGTTAATATATCAAGGCAGAGATTTACAAGTGAAGATTTGTTAAAATATATGCTTCAGTTGCAGGATAAGTATCAGATTGATTCAGCACTTATTGAACTTGAGATACTTGAAACGACATTTATTGATGCACTGGATGCTATGATTGGTGTGATTAATGCATTAAGGGTAAATGGATTTAAGATTAATGTTGATGATTTTGGCTCAGGATATTCATCACTTAACCAGATTGCCAATATTCCTGCTGATATTATTAAGTTTGACAGAGTATTTGCGAGCAGGTCATTAAAGAGCGATAAAGGAAGACAAGTTATAAAGTCACTGATTAAGATGCTTAAGATGGTAGAATATGAACTTGTATTTGAGGGAGTTGAGACTAAAGAGGATCTCGACACAGTTGTTTCTTATGGTTGTGATGTTATACAGGGATTTTATTTTGACAGACCACTTCCTGCTAATGAATTTGTTGATAAATATTATACTGGCAGCAGGGAGATTACTTATGGGACATAGTACGGACATTAATGAGAATGAACATTTGCAATATATTTTTAATGATTATAAGAGTGGTATAGAACATGGGATTCTTGTTGCTAACCTTACATATGAGCTTGCTAAGAGACTTAAGCTTGATGAACGGGAATGCTATGAACTCAAGATTGCCGGAATGATGCATGATATTGGAAAACTTAAATTATCAGAATACTTATATGGCAGAAATTCGGGTGAATTATCAGTCGAAGAGATGAAATATATGAGAATGCACTCTAAAATCAGCTTTGATGTATTGAAAAATTATGATTATTCAGATAATATAATGAAAGTTGTTCTCTATCACCATGAGTGTTTCGATGGAAGTGGTTATCCTGATAATCTTAAAGGAACAGATATTCCATTGGGTGCAAGAATTCTTAAGGTGACAGATGAATTTGCTGCGCTGATATCTGACCGGCCGTATAGGAAAGCATTTGACATTGATACGGCTGTGAATATTCTTATTGAAGAGATTAAGAATCTTGATATGAGAGTATTTATTGAGTTTCAGCGAATGATTCACGAGGAAGAAACATTTGAGATAATAAGAAATAGTAAGATAGATTTAGATAGTCTTAGTCTTGAAGATATTCTATCCTTCGCAGATTAGTATTTAATTACAGGAAAGAGGTAAAGTAAGATGGCAGAGTCAATGGTTGGCTTAAAGAGATCGCACAGATGTACAGAGGTTTCATCGGCTGATATTGGTAAGAAGGTTACTGTAATGGGTTGGGTTGCCAAGAGAAGAAATCTTGGTTCACTTATTTTTGTTGATTTAAGAGACAGGAGTGGAATTCTCCAGATTCTTTTTGATGAAAATATAATTGGTAAGGAAGGTTTCGACAAGGCATATGCACTTCGTAATGAATTCGTAATCGCTGTTGAGGGTGAAGTTATTAAGAGAAGCGGTGCAGTTAATGAGAATTTAAAGACAGGTGACATTGAGATTGCTGCAAAGACTTTAAGAATTCTTTCAGAGTCAGAGACACCTCCATTCCCAATAGAGGAAAATATCCAGACTAAGGAAGATATCAGACTTAAGTACAGATGTCTTGATCTTAGAAGACCTGATATCCAGTCTAATATTATTATGAGAAGCAAGGTTGCAACTCTAACAAGAGCATTTCTTGCAAATGAAGGCTTTTTAGAGATTGAAACACCTATGCTTACCAAGTCTACACCAGAGGGAGCAAGAGATTATCTTGTACCAAGCCGTATTCATCCAGGTAAGTTTTATGCGCTTCCACAGTCACCACAGCTCTTTAAGCAGATGCTTATGTGTTCTGGCTATGACAGATATATGCAGATTGCAAGATGCTTCAGAGATGAGGATTTAAGAGCAGACAGACAGCCTGAATTTACACAGATTGATATGGAATTATCATTCGTTGATGTTGATGATGTAATCGATGTTAATGAAAGACTTCTTGCATACCTTTTTAAGGAAGTTCTTGATGTTGATGTAAAGCTTCCAATCCAGAGAATGACATGGCAGGAAGCTATGGACAGATTTGGTTCTGATAAGCCTGATTTAAGATTTGGTATGGAATTACAGAATGTATCAGATATTGTTAAGGATTGTGGATTTGGAGTATTTACGGGAGCACTTGAGAATGGCGGTTCTGTAAGAGGAATCAACGCAAAGGGACAGGGAAGCATGCCTCGTAAGAAGATTGATGCACTTGTTGATTTTGCTAAGGGATATGGTGCAAAAGGTCTTGCTTATATTGCAATTCACGAAGATGGTTCATATAAGTCATCATTTGCAAAGTTTATGACAGAGGATCAGATGAATGCCCTTGTTAAGGCTATGGATGGTGAAGCAGGGGATCTTCTTTTATTCGCTGCTGACAGAAATAAGATTGTATGGAATGTACTAGGTGCTTTAAGAGTAGAACTTGCTGATCAGATGGGACTTCTTGATAAGTCTGATTATAAGTTTTTATGGGTAACAGAGTTTCCACAGTTTGAATGGTCAGATGAAGAAGAAAGATATGTTGCAATGCATCACCCATTCACAATGCCTATGGATGAGGATCTTGATATGCTTGAGACTAATCCTGGTGCAGTTCGTGCAAAGGCTTATGATATTGTTCTTAACGGAACAGAAATCGGTGGTGGTTCAGTAAGAATCCATCAGGCTGATGTTCAGAGCAGAATGTTCAAGGCACTTGGACTTACAGATGAAGTTGCTAATGAAAAGTTCGGATTCCTGCTTGACGCATTCAAGTATGGTGTTCCTCCACATGCAGGACTTGCTTATGGTCTTGACAGACTTGTAATGCTTATGGCTAAGAGAGATTCAATCAGAGATGTTATTGCCTTCCCTAAGGTAAAGGATGCATCTTGTCTCCTTACTAATGCACCTGATGTTGTAGATGCTAAGCAGCTTGATGAGCTTTCAATTAAGATTGAAGAAGAGAAAACTGAAGAGTAAGATATAATAAATGCCCTGCACTGATTTGAAAGTGCGGGGCATTATTTTATATGATATTTATAAAAATGTTATTTGATAGTAATCTGTTCAACAGATGTATCAGCACCACTTGTGCTTACTCTGTAAAGGACTCCCTGATCTTCATAATACTGGAAAAATGTGTATTTTGATGTGCAGTGAATGTTGGTAATATTGCCTATAGCAATAGTTTCAATCTGCGTTCCATCAATATTCATCCTGTAAAGGCCTGTCATTCCATCTGTGCTTTCCACCTGGAAAAATATTTTGTTTCCATACACATTATAATTAACGACTTTGTTTCCTTTTTCTCCATACAATAATTCAAGAGTTTTGTTAGATGTATTAAGTCTTACAAGTGAATAGTTCTTACTTAAGTCAATATAATATGCATAGCCGTTCTCAACATCTGCAAGATATGAATTGCAATCATATAATACAGAGGTTTTATCAGTTTTGGTATCGTAACTTAATATGTTGTGTTTTCCGACAGGATCAGAAAAATATATTGTTCCGTTATGGACGCACGCAGGTGAGTAAGGTGTGTCGGAAATTTTGGTATCCTTCTTTCCTGCAATGTCTACTTTATGGAAAGCCAGAGGCGTTGTATCACTATAATGCTGGTAATATAACGAGTTACCAGATAAGGCTATTGTTCCGGAAAGACTGTCGTATAATGCTTTCAATGACTCGCCGTTTAAGTTACAGCGGTAAACACCGAATAGCTGTCCCCTGAATATTGTTCCAATTGTTTCCTGCTTGAAATTATTCTTGACATAATATATGTAACTGCCACAGACATTGATGGATGCAACACTGTCATCATTTAATTTCATGGCATTAGTGCAGTCTGAATTCATTACATATAATTTGTTATAATCGTATGGATTGGCAAAATATATTTTGTCATTGTATTCGCAGAACAAACCTCCGTTATTGAGGTTACCTGCCGAATTGCCAATAGCATTATCGTTGTTGTATACGATTCGGCTGCTTCGTATAGATAAAAATATTAATACTGCGAGTAATAATCCTATTATAGTTATTACACTTATTGTGATGGCTTTTTTCATATGTTATCACTACTCCCTTATGAACATTATTTAAGAACGTTTTCTTAAGTATAACATAAAGTACATTTATTGCATATCATTAAAAATGTGATACAATAAGAACAATACATCGCTTTAAAGAGGAGAAGTAAATGTTAGATCTTAATGAAATACGAAATAATATTGATAAAATCGACAGTCAGCTTGTAGAACTGTTTGAAGAGAGAATGAAACTGACAACTGAGGTTGCAGAATATAAGATTGAGACAGGAAAGAAAGTTCTTGATCCAGCAAGAGAGAAAGCTAAGTTAGAATCTGTAAAGAAGCTTGTCAAGAATCCTGATAATGTGCATGCTATTGATGATTTGTTTGCACAGATTATGGCTAACTCAAGAAAAAACCAGTATATGTTGCTTGAAAAAATGGGACAGACTTTGAGAGAACCATATGAGGCAATTGATGAGATTAATAAAAAGAACTGTAAGGTTGTATATCAGGGGGTACCGGGGGCATATTCATATGCTGCCATGATTAATTTCTTTGGCAAGGATGTTGATAATTTCAATGTTCCTACATGGAGAGAGTGCATGGAGGCAGTTAAGCAGGGGAAGGCTGATTATGCTGTACTTCCTATAGAAAATTCCAATGCTGGAATTGTTGCTGATGTGTATGATCTGTTACAGGAATATAATAATTACATAATAGCAGAAACTTATGTTAAGATTGAACATTTGTTACTTGGACTTCCAGGAACTGACCTTGAAAATGTAACTGCTGTATATTCACATCCACAGGGACTTATGCAGTGTGACAGATTCTTAGATACTCACAAGGACTGGCAGAGAATCAGTCAGGCTAATACAGCGCTTGCGGCAAAGATGATTTTTCAGGAGCATAATAAGACTCATGTTGCCATTGCAAGTAAGGAAGCTGCAGAGCTTTATGGTCTTGATATCTTAAAGTCTGGAATTACAGACCAGGAAGGCAATACAACAAGATTTGTTATTGTTACTAATACAAGAAAGTTTGTTAAGAATGCACAGAAGATGAGTATTGTGTTTGAAACAGCTAATGAAGCAGGCACTCTATATAATCTTTTAAGTCATATTATATATAATGGACTTAATATGAATAAGATTGAATCAAGACCTATTGAAGGGAATGTTGAAGGAAAGAGATGGAATTTCCGGTTCTTTGTTGATTTTGCTGGTAACATTGATGATCCAAGAGTTATGAACGCATTAAGAGGTATTGAAGAAGAAGCTGAATCTATTAAGTTGCTTGGAAACTATTAATATGTTAGAATTATAAAGATGTCGTCAGACAATAAGCTATTAGATAAGTGAGGGAATTAAAGTGAATTTAGAAGAAGCAAAGCTTAAGCTTTCTAAGTATGGTCAGGAACAGATATTAAGATATTATGATGAATTATCAGATGATGAGAAGGCAGCACTTCTTAAGCAGATTGATAAGACTGATATGGAAGTTTTATCGGCAATTGAACATAAGTCTGAGCTTGTTAAGAAAGGTGAAATTACACCTCTTGGTGCAATGGAACTTGATGAGATAGAAGCTGACTATGATACATTTAAGAATACAGGTGTAGAGGCAATTAAGGCTGGAAAGGTTGGAGCAATTCTTCTTGCAGGCGGAATGGGAACAAGACTTGGCTCGGATAATCCTAAGGGAATGTATAATGTAGGTGTTAACAAGAAACTTTATATATTCGAGTGCCTTATTAATAATCTTATGGATGTTGTTAAAGAGACAGGAACATATATACATTTATTCGTTATGACTAGTGAGAAGAATAATGATGCTACAGTTTCTTTCTTTGAAGAGAAGAATTTCTTCGGATATAAGAGTGAATATGTACATTTCTTCAAACAGGAGATGGCAGCAGCTACTGATTATGATGGTAAGATATACCTTGAAGAGAAGGGAAGGATGGCAACATCACCTAATGGTAATGGTGGATGGTATATCTCTTTAAAGAAGGCTGGATTAACAGAGGTTCTTGAGAAGAACGGAATTGAGTGGCTGAATGTATTCGCTGTTGACAATGTCCTTCAGAGAATTGCAGACCCTGTATTTATCGGTGCTACAATTGAAAAGCACTGTGCAGTTGGTTCTAAGGTTGTAAGAAAGGCAGCTCCTGATGAGAAGGTTGGCGTTATGTGTCTTGAAGATGGAAAGCCTTCCATTGTTGAGTATTATGAACTTACTAAAGAGATGATGGATGCTAAGAATGCAAAGGGCGACCCTGCATATAATTTTGGAGTTATTCTTAATTATCTGTTCAGGGTTTCTGATCTTGAAAGAATTGTTGGAAAGAATCTTCCATTACATATTGTTGAGAAGAAGATTCCATATATTGACGAGAATGGTAATCTTGTTAAGCCTGAAAAGCCTAATGGATATAAGTTTGAGGGTCTTGTTCTTGATATGATTCATGAGCTTGACAGCTGTCTGCCATTCGAGGTAGTAAGAGAAAAAGAATTTGCACCAATTAAGAATGCAACAGGTATTGATTCGGTTGAATCAGCAAGAGAACTTCTTAAGAAGAATGGTGTTGCAATTTAACATATTTTGTTGTATGTTATTAATAAGCGCTGTACAACTGGCGGAAGATGCTTAAATAGCATTGTGGGATAACCCACAGGGAGTACAGTTTATATTAAGAAAAGCCGACCGCCTGGGCAACGTTAAGCTATAAGCTGCGTTCCCAGGCGGTTTTTTGCATTTGCCGCATGCGGCAAATTAGTAGCGATGAGGATAGGAGTGAAAATTCACAATCATGCTTGCATGGATTGGGGATTTTTCACGGATATTCGAGGAGCACCGCGACAATGCCAGAATGAAATTCTGGCATCTTCGCTACTCGCGAAAAAGAACCATGAGGAGCGAACGCAGTCATCACATTTAACAGGAGGTCAGTTATGACAATTAAGAACCTTTCAGAGGAATTATCAGGATGTGCTTATCCGGGCAGAGGAATTGTTGCCGGTATGTCAGAGGATGGTAAGAAGGCAGTTTCGGCTTATTTTATTATGGGAAGAAGCGAGAGCAGCCGTAACCGTGTATTTGTACAGGACGGAGAGGGTATCAGAACAGAAGCTTTTGACCCATCAACACTTTTAGTTGCACCAGAGCTTATTATCTATGCCCCTGTAAGAGTACTTGGCAATAATACTATAGTTACTAATGGAGATCAGACTGATACGGTTTATGATGGACTTTCAGAAGGAAAAACATTTGAAGAATCTTTAAGAGTAAGAAAATATGAGCATGATGCACCTAACTATACACCAAGAATTTCAAGTGTGCTTCATATTGAGAATAATGAATATTCATATGCAATGTCTATATTAAAAAGCCATAATGGTAATCCTGACATATGTGAAAGACACACATATACATATGATGCAGCATTTGCAGGAGAAGGGCATTATATCCATACATATATGGGGGATGGCAATCCACTTCCAAGCTATGAGGGAGAACCTACATGGGTTAAGATATCTGGTGATATCGAAGAATTCACACAGATGATATGGGATAATCTTAATGCAGATAACAAGGTTTCACTTTTTGTGAGATATATTGATATTGCTACAGGTGAATATGAAACAAGAATTATTAACAAGAATGTAAAGTAATTAAATTAAGGAGAAAGAATATGAACGAATTTCAGTTAAAATACGGATGCAACCCTAATCAGAAGCCTTCAAGAATATTTATGGAAGATGGAAGAGACCTTCCTGTAGAGATTCTTAACGGCAGACCGGGATATATTAATTTTCTTGATGCATTTAACGGATATCAGCTTGTTAAGGAGTTAAAGAAAGCTACAGGACTTCCGGCAGCAACATCCTTCAAGCATGTATCTCCAGCAGGTGCTGCAGTTGGACTTCCTCTTACAGATGTTGAGAAGAAGATTTACTGGGTTGACGAAGCAATCGGAGAATTAAGCCCAATCGCATGTGCATATGCAAGAGCAAGAGGTGCAGACAGAATGTCATCTTTCGGTGATTTCATATCATTATCAGATGTATGTGATGTTGCTACAGCAAAGCTTATCCAGCATGAGGTTTCAGATGGTATTGTTGCACCTGGCTATGAGCCGGAGGCATTTGAGATATTAAAGGCTAAGAAGAAGGGTAACTACAATATCATTAAGATTGACCCTGAGTATAAGCCTGAACCAATCGAGAGAAAGCAGGTGTTTGGTGTAACATTTGAACAGGGAAGAAATGAGTTTGTTATTGATAAGGAACTTTTATCAAATGTTGTAACAGAGAATAAGGATATTCCAGAGTCTGCTAAGATTGATATGATTATTGCACTTATAACACTTAAGTATACACAGTCTAATTCTGTATGCTATGTAAAGAATGGACAGGCAATCGGTATCGGAGCAGGACAGCAGTCAAGAATCCATTGTACAAGACTTGCAGGTCAGAAGGCTGATAACTGGTATCTGCGCCAGAATCCAAAGGTTCTTAATCTTCCATTTAAGGAAGGCGTAGGCCGTGCTGACAGAGACAATGCAATTGACCTTTATATTGGTGATGAGTATGAAGATATTCTCAATGACTGGGAGAGAGTATTCACGGAGAAACCATCTGTATTTACAACAGAGGAAAAGAAGGAATGGCTTGCGGGCAATACTGATGTAACAATCGGTTCAGATGCATTCTTCCCATTCGGAGATAATATAGAAAGAGCTTATAAGTCTGGTGTTAAGTATGTAGCACAGCCTGGTGGTTCTGTAAGAGATGATCAGGTTATAGAAACAGCCAATAAGCGAGGAATGGCTATGTGCTTTACAGGAATGAGATTGTTCCATCATTAATACAGAGCCAGTACATAAAAATGTTGATAATTACTCATATTCATTGACTTTAGAGGTATTATTTGTTAAAATTTACTCAATCAATACATGTAACAATTGAAAAAGAGGTGGTTTAAGCATGAAGATTCAAGATTTTGCTGATATGGAGAAATTTGAATCAATTATGTCTGACTGGGCTGTGGCAACAGGATTAGCCACGGTTGCAGTTGGAGCTGATGGGAAGTATATTTCCGAATGTTACAACTTTACAGATTTCTGTATAAAGCTTACCAGAGGAAGTAAGGAAGGATGCAGAAGATGTGAGAAATGTGATGCTGAAGGACAAGGTGTATATCATTGTCATGCTGGACTTGTGGATTTTGGTATTCCGCTTAAGTTAAACGATGGTACAGTGCTTGGCTCTGTAATCGGAGGTCAGGTTTTACCTGAGCATCCGGATGAAGAGAAATTCAGAGGCGTTGCAAGAGAACTGGGTATTAATGAGGATGAGTATATTGAGGCGTTAGGAAAAGTTACAGTAAGAACAGAGGCGGAGATTAATGCAGCAGCTAACCTGCTAGGAGCAGTACTTAATAATTTTATTAATTCAGAATATAATTCTAAGTACAATGGACAATTGATTACAAAGCTTACAGGTGGTGTTAAGAGCTGTGAAGAGTATGTGAGAGATATCAAGGAGAATACTAAGCAGCTTGATGGCATACAGAGAAAGCAGAATATTCTTGCACTTAATGCATCTATTGAGGCTGCAAGAGCCGGTGAGGCGGGAAAAGGCTTTTCAGTTGTAGCATTAGAGGTAGGAAAGCTTGCTAAGAGCTGTACAGATCTTAATAACAGAATAACCTCAACTGTAGAAAGTATATCTGATGTTATACATGATATGGCAGATATAGGTAAGAGATAAAGAATACTAGCGGGTAATTACATATGGCGAATGTCAACTGCAAGATGCAATTTGTTGACATTCGCTATTTTCAGTTCTATAATCAAATAAAAATTTTAAAAAGAGGTATATCAATTATGACACCATTAGAACTGGCTGAAGAGATTATTAATGGAAGAAGAATTACAAGGCAGGACGATTTGACATTTTTTCTGGATTGCGATTTGGATGAACTTTGTGAAGGGGCAGACAGGATAAGAAAACATTTTGTTGGAGATAAGGTTGACTTATGTTCTATAATTAATGGAAGAAGCGGCAAATGTCCAGAGGATTGTAAGTACTGTGCACAGTCAGCACATAACCATACAGATTGTGAAGTGTATGATTTTCTTCCGGAAGAGGATATTGTAAAGGCATGTAAGCTGAATGAGTCAGAAGGTGTTGACCGTTTTTCGATTGTTACAGCTGGAAAAGCTCTTACTGGTGAAGAATTTGAAAAAGCTGTTCATGCTTATGAGACTATGAATAAAGAATGTGATATTGAGCTATGTGCATCTATGGGATTTCTTAATGCAGAGCAGCTTCACAGACTTCATGAAGCGGGCGTTACCAGTTACCACCATAATATTGAGACTTCAAGAAGAAATTTCCCTAATATATGCACTACACATACATATGATATGAAGATTGAAACTTTAAAGCTTGTAAAAGCAGAAGGCATGTGGGCGTGTTCAGGTGGCATAATAGGAATGGGTGAAACCTGGGAAGACAGACTTGATATGGCGATAAGTCTTGCGGAAGTCGGAGTTGACTCTATACCACTCAATACACTGATGCCTATTAAGGGAACACCGCTTGAGAATGAGAGAAGGCTCACAGAGCCTGAGATATTAAGAACGATTGCGTTCTTCAGATATATCAATCCGGAGGCTGATATAAGACTTGGTGCGGGAAGGGCACTTCTTACAGGAGATGGAATCAAGGCATTCCAGTCTGGTGCGTCTGCTACTATTACAGGCAATATGCTTACTACTGTTGCATGTGCTACGATTAGAAGCGATAAGAATATGTTAAAGGAAATTGGAAGAGAGACAAAATAATGAAATTAACAAAATATTTGAAAAAAGGAATGGCTGTGTTACTTACAGCGACATTTTGCATGGGATTATCAGCAGGGCTGACAGGCTGTGGAAAAGATACAACTAAAGAAGATTCTAAGGATATTGATACATTCAGAATAATGATTGCACCGTATCAGGATGCTGATACGCTGCTTACAGGACTTGAGCCTCTTGGCGGCATGATTAAAGATGAACTTGCTGCACAGGGCTATAATGTAGGCAATGTTGAGATTACAGTAGGAACTTCTTACAGTGCAGTAGGAGAAGCTTTAAGTGCCGGAACAGCAGATGCAGGATTTATTTCTGGCGGAACTTATGTTACATATGATGATGACTGTGATGTTCTGCTTACTGCACAGAGAAAAGCTATTAACAAGGATTCTCTTAATGCCAAGGACTGGAATGACGGAACGGAGGAAGCATTTACAGATAATCTTACAACATATTACCGTTCAATAATTCTTGCAGGACCAAGTACTAAGGGACAGGAGCTTGCTGCCAAGGTCAATGCAGGACAGAAGCTTACATGGGATGATTTGAATGGTGCAACATGGGCTGTAATGGGTGCTTCATCAGCATCAGGTTATATATACCCAAGTCTGTGGCTTTACAATAATTATGGGAAGCAGATAAGTGACCTTGTCAATGTCGTACAGTCTGATTCATATACAACATCTATGTCAAGACTTGCAGCAGGACAGGTTGATGTTATCGTTGGATTTGCACATATGAGAGCAAAATATGCAGCTAACTGGATGAGTAAATTCGGTGGTACAGATGATTGTTATAAACAGACTGCAGTTTTGGCAGTGACAGATCAGATAATGGATGATACAATATGTGTTAGTAAGAATTCAGATATTATGTCAGAAGGCTTTAAGAAAGCATTTGCAGATGCTTGTATTAATATAGGAAAAAGTGAAGACGGACTTAAAGTTTTGAATGTATTAAGCCATATTGGATATCAGTATGCCCAAAGCTCTGACTATGATGCAGAGCGTGCGGCGCAGAATATGTTAAAGAAATAATTCACCTTTAAGCTGTCTGGGAGGACAATATACATGTTACAGATAGACAGTGTGAGTAAATTATATAAAGGTGGAGACAAAGCCCTTGATAACATTAGTTTTTCAGTAGAACAGGGCGAATTCATATCAGTAATTGGAAAGAGTGGTGCTGGAAAGACCACTCTTTTTCGCTTGCTTAATGGAATGATTAAGCCAACTGCAGGCCGTATTATTATTAATAACCAGGATTTTACAAAGCTCAAGGGAAGAAAGAAAAGAGATATTCAGAAAACAATAGGCACTATATATCAGGATTTCTGCCTTGTTGATACAATTACCTGCTTAGACAATGTGCTTAATGGGGCATTGGCAGATAGAAATGCTTTTCAGGCACTTTTTGGTATATTCACTAAGGAACAGAAGGAATATGCAAGAAAGCAGCTTGAAGCAGTAGGATTATCTGAAAAAATGTATTCATATGCGGGAAAACTTTCGGGAGGACAGAAACAGAGAGTTGCAATTGCAAGGGCACTAATGCAGAAGCCTGATATTATTCTTGCGGATGAACCGGTTGCTTCTCTAGACCCATATAGTGCAGAACAGATTACTGATATTCTTGTACAGCTTAACAGGCAGTACAATATAACGGTTATTATGAACAGTCATTCGGTAGAGCTTGCATTGAAGAAATCGGACAGAATTATAGGAATTGCTGACGGCAGACTTGTACTTGATAAAAAGTCGTCAGAGGTAACAGATGAGAATATTGAATTCATATATGGTGGTGCGTATGAAAAGCATGAATAGAATGAAGGTTATCAGAAGAATTACGGCACTGGTAATGCTTTTTATAATAATATTCTGTTTTGCTGTAACAGGCTTTGATATGAATGTAATTATAAAGAGAGGCAGTCAGGCTGTATTATTCATAAAAAGAATGTTCCCACCGGATACAGGATATTGTGGTAAGATTATTGAACCACTTATTAAGACTGTGCAGATGTCAATTGCGGGTACATTTATAGGTGCTGTGTTTGGACTTTTTACTGCATTTTTATATGCAGGCAATCTTATTAAGAAATCATATGTAAGGATTGTGGTGAGAGTTATTGTACAGTGTGTAAGAACAATACCTGTGCTTATACTTGCACTTGTAGCAACATTTATATGGGGGCTTGGTGCGGCAGCAGGAACTATTGCAATAGCTGTATCGACATGGGCTGTAATGGCAAGAATTGGTGGTGAGGATATTGAAGGCCTGACACTGAAGCCATACGAAGCAGTTACAGCTATAGGAGCAGGAAAATTTAAAGCATTTTCACGGACAGTTATTATGGAACTGCTGCCGGGATATCTTAGCAATTCGCTTTATGTACTGGAAGCTAATATAAGACATGCGGCAATACTTGGCTATGTAGGCGCAGGAGGAATAGGACTACTGCTTAATGAAAAGATAAGCTGGCGTGAATACAGCAGGGTTGGAATGATTCTTGTTATGCTTTTTGTCGCAGTGCTTGTGATTGAGGGAATAAGTACATTCCTGAAAGCATATCTTGATGGACGTATTAAGAGAAATACAACTGCAAATGTGATTATAAGTGTATGTATCATGGTATTTTTTGTATACAGTCTCAGTGCAGTTAAAGATGTATCAACATCAAAGCTTGGTATTAAGGTTGTTGGTGCGATTATGCACGGAATTACACATCCGGACTGGGAATACATGTTTATGACCGGAAAGAGTGGCGTTATGTATCTCATGCTTGAAACTATTGCAATCGCAGTTGCGGGAACATGTGCCGGAGCAGTGTTTGCAGTAATACTTACATTGATTAATTCGAGAAAATTCATTCCAGCACCTATGGCTTTTATTGGCAGGCTTGTTGTTATGGCAATAAGAACTGTACCTGTGTATGTGTATGGGCTTATATTTATAAGGGTTACGGGACCTGGCAGCTTTGCCGGAGTGCTTACAATGATGATGTGCAGTATCGGACTTCTGACAAAGAGATTCACAGTTGCAGTAGACAACTGGAATATGGCGGCATGGAATGCGTGCAAATGTGCAGGAACGGGATTTATAGCAAGATTACGGCATGTGGCGGTGCCTGAGCTTAAGTTCCAGTTTAAGGATGCTGTGATGTACAGACTGGATGTGAATGTGCGGTCGGCAAGTACATTAGGACTTGTTGGAGCAGGTGGAATCGGCGCCCCACTGATTGTCTACATGAACAATTACAGATGGGACGCCGTTGGCTCAATTCTTATTGTATTGTTTGTTGTAGTTCTTCTTATAGAACTTCTTTCAAAATGTTTAAAGAGAATCCACTAAGCTTTCTTAAAACGGCTGTAGTCAATAACATATATGAAAATGTAAAGAACAATATAAAGAATTATTGCTCCGATTACATCGACTACAGAATGCTGCTTTAAAAATACGGTTGCAAGGCATATAAGGATGCAAAGAATGGAAGATAATGTCTTTGTTATTATATGTCCTTTTAAAGCTTTGCAACGCAGTAATGCAAAATTAACTGCCAGTGAGTTGTATACATGTATACTTGGGAATACATTTGTTGAAGTATCTATTGTATATAGTGCATTGATTATCTTTCCACAGAAGTTATCAGGGATATAATCAGGTCTTAATGTAAGACCATTAGGATATATCATGCATATAGTAAGAGAGAGTGACATACCGATTATGAGTGATAACGCAAACTGTATGAATTCTTTATTATCTGCCTTAAAATACATATATATGCAAGCTGCAACCACATATAAAAACCATAATACATATGGAATTATAAAGTATTCACAGAAAGGTATCATATTATCAAAAGGAATATTGATGATATGAAGCCCGGGATAATCACTGTTAATTACTTTTTCAAGAGTTGAAAACCATGGAAGGTATATAAATATATATGCTGCAAAGCATATTCTCCAGCCTTTTCTTTTAAAAAAATCTTTCAATACTGTACACCTCTACATTTTTTTATATTATTAGCAAAATATTTCAAGATTATATCATTGTTGCTGAATAAATGCAATATAATAAGGTTTTGAAGGTTTACAAACCAAATAAATATGTAATATAATGATATGACACATTGGATGCAGGAGATTTATAAATGTTACATTTGAATCATTTGAAGAAAAGTTTTGGTAAGAACGAAATTCTTACTGATATTGAATATACATTTGAAGAAGGAAATATATATCCGGTTCTTGGCGGTGCAGGAGCAGGAAGAACAACTCTGTTTGAGTGTATCGCAGGAGATATTCCTGTAGACTCAGGCACTGTTGAGACTAAGGAGAAGTGCACGCTTTTCTTTGCTGCAAAGCAGAGTGTTCTGCCTATGCTTATTACAGGATATCAGTTTATCAGTATGCTCTGTGATATGAATAAGAACAGCGAAAAGCCTGAATATTATCTTGATAAAGTGAAGCTTACAGGGCTGATAAGAGACAGACATATTGCAGATTACAGTTTTGAGGAGAAGAAGAGGCTTCAGTTAGCAGCTTTTCTTATTCAGAAACCATATGTAATGATGTTTGATGAGGCACTTGATTATTGTACTGATGAATATATTGATGATATGCTTTCAGTTCTTAACGAATATAAGAATGACCATATAATTCTTATATCAACAGGTTTGCTGGATATTGCACATAGAATATCAAAGGATGTGCTGGTTCTTAACAATGGTGAACTCAATCCTATATCACATGAAACTATGCAGATTCCAGAGATAAAAGAAGCTGTATTAGACATACTTGGGGAGGCAGACAATGAAATTATTTAGAAAGCTGTTTGCTGAGAAAATATTACGATATTATGAGGGAACAGAGGCAGGAATTAAGATGATAAAGAGTTTTCCTGTAATAAGGAAACTGGTGAAGGATGATGCTTTTGGTGAAAAATCAAAAAGCAGGGCTTTCGTTGGAACTATGGCACAGATATTTATGCTTGCATGGGAATTTATAAGAAAGTTCATGTATGTAATTCTTCTTATATATGTTCCCTATACAATACTTGCATATTTCTTCCCACTAATAAGGATTCATCAGGATATTTCTATAATATATCTGTTTATAATGCTTTCAACTATATGTGGAAGTCTTGCTAATACAACAATATTTGCAATGGGTGACAGGGATTATCTTATGATTCGTGTAATGCTTGTTAGTCCGTATATGAATTTTCTGGGGAAATTTATATATAAGATAGTAACAGAATTTGTATTCTATTTTATTATACTTATAATACTTGGAGAACCGGTATTTAATGCACTTATGTTGTGCATTGTTACAGCATGTGCAAGACCTGTGGGTGAGATGATGGCAATTATAACATTTGACCATTTCAGAGGTGTGTACGAAAACAGAAGTGTCCTTAATGGCACAATAATGGCTATATGTGTAATACTTGCATATGGACTGCCTGTGCTTAATGGCAGAATTGCAGCAAGCTGGATATATGCAATACATCCGTTTGTTGTCTGTGTTATGTTTCTTGTTGGAGCAGGCGCAATGTATTTTCTGTGGTGGTATAAGTATTATCGTGTGATAATAAGAGAGGCAATGCATAATAAAAGAGAATTTTAATTAAAGCAGGAGGACGATTATGTATCAGAAAAGCAGAAGATTTCAGACAAAAATAATTACATATGCAGTTCTGGTTATATTCAGTCTTCTTGTTATAGGAGTGTTTGTATACAGCTATGTATCTAAATATCAGGGAAATAAGCTGGATATCAAATCACGTTATACATTTTCAATAAGAATTGATGATCAATGGAATGTTGTATCTGATGATTATATATCTGATTATGATAATGATAATGTGTCTAATTTTACTAATCCGGATATGGTTTGGCTTGGAACTAAATGGCTTGAAAAATATATTTCACAGTACAGACAAAAATATGTGCCATATTCAAAGTATATTGTAAAATCAGGTGTTGATTCGGTAAGTGTGCTTGACCTTTCAAGCAATACAGTTCTTCTGTCCTTCTGGGTTATTCCGCAGAATCTTAATTCGGATTATTTTTCTTCATGGGAAGGTATTCAGGATGATGGAAGAATAAAATGCGAGTGGGTGGTTTCATTTTATCTTGATAACAACTATGATAATACTGCGAAGCTTTATGTTACTTCAGTCATGAGTTCAGAAGACTATGGACTGAAACAGTATTATGCACAGCAGGGAATTGATTCAGGCGGAGATACAGAGATTACAAGTAATTCTAACAAGGATCAGCTTGCTAATTATTCAATAAAGGATAATTCACTTCTTGTCACTTATGATAGAGAAAAATATATTTCGGTTCCTGTATCTTATTCTTATCTGTTGTATGAGCCTAACAGTTCAACAACACTTAAAGAAGGCAGTTATATGATAACCACAGAAAAAACTGCTTTTGTGTATGGAGGAAAGACAGTTAATAACACTAAAATTCCGGTTACTGTTGTTTATTCGGATGATAAAGGTGAAAACTGGACAACATGTGAACTTGATAAGATATATACGGCTGATTATTATTATGTAAAATTCTTTGATTCTGACAATGGTGTGATTGTCTGCGGATATGCAAAGAGTAATGATACTAATGAATCATCAAGGATATACAGTACAAGTAATGGTGGAGAAAGCTGGGATATAGTTGGAAGCGGACCGGCTACTAATATAATTAAGGGTGTTGTTTATGTATCATCAGATGTCGGCTTTTTCTGTTATGATTACGTTGAAGGTATGGATAGTAATCTTTACAAGACAGATGATGGTGGTAAAACATTTGCAAAGGTAATGCTTGAGGAGCAGGAACTTGATAGTTCAGCTGCGAATCCACAGGGGCAGGAGACCGAAACTAAGACTGATTCCGGAAAAAACGGTATAGATTCTTCAGAACAGTTAAGATGGAGCGATGTATATAAGGAAGCTCTTACACCAGTTGTAGATTCTACCGGAATTATAACAATATATCTTACCCAGGGCAAAAATGCTGTTTATAATGATGGAAAAACGGCGGCAAAATATCAGTCATCTGATAAAGGAAGTACATGGAAATATATTGGCCAGGTTGAGATAAAAGATTAAATATTTATTAAAGTGTAAAAAATATTTGAATAATATAAACATGCGTGGTATTATAATTATAGCAAAAGGAATTATAATATTACGCATGTTTTTTGATATATGCATTTTCTTATGGACATGGGACGTGAATGAGGATTATTCATAAGGAGATTGTAATATGAAAAGCAGACATGGAAAGAAAAAGCGCCTGACAGCAGCAGCTGTACTATTAGGTATACTGGTTATTGGCTGGGCGGTGATATCATATGCAGCGGAAGACGAGTATAAGGTTCATCATAATATTACTATTGATCTTGGTGGAGGAACATGTGATAAGATATATTATCAGTCACAGATTGATAATGGAGATAATGCCGGACAATGGAATGATGATCTGAGAATTGGGGAATATCTTGCTGACCGTTATGGAGAATACCATACTATTATTGATTATAAGGCATCTGTGCCCAAAGCAGATGCGGTAACATCTAATTATTATGACTGTGTAGGAGTTACACCATATGTAAGAATTGGTGCGGTAAGCAGGGATGGATATATTCTGAAAGGCTGGGAAGTTTCAGGAGACAAAGGATGGCATACTGATTATGGAAAGAATGGCATTCGGGTTGAAATAGGGGCTTATACGGAAGAAGATATTGTTATCAAAGCAATATGGGAAAGACAGACATTTACAGTTCATTATAGCGCAGGAGTTGCAGCTGACAGAGGCATTAAAGCTTATCTTCCGGATGATGAGGATGCTTATTATGGAAGAGGGGATGAACTGACAGGTTTTACTGAGGGTGCATCTGCTGATAATGGACTTATATTTACCGGATGGTCCTTTGACAGATATGGTGACTCTGGCATATTAGAACCAGAAGATCTGAGCGATTATAACAAAGATGTGACTGTGTATGCTATATGGGATTATATAATTACATTTGATAATAACACAGACGCAGAGGTTACCGGTTATATGGAGAATATTACATCAAAGCTTGGCAGCAGAATCAGACTTAAAGGAAGCAGTCTGTCAAGAAAAGGGTATTATTTGTCTGGCTGGAATACGAAAAGTGATGATACAGGAAAGTTTTATTCAACTATGTCTGTTGTTGACCTGACGCCTGATGATAGCGGAAAGGCTGTTCTGTATGCGATATGGCAGCCGATTTTTTATGAAGTACATCTGTATTGCAATAAGCCGGAAGAATCAAGTGAGATGATGAAGATTATTGATAATTCAGACTGGGACTGGTATGAGGATGAAGGTTATTACAGCAGATTCTATACATATGATGAAGAAGATGAGCTTCCGTGTGTATCGCAGCTATATAGTCTTACCGGTTGGACAGGTTTAGGCTGGGAAACAGAAGACGGCACATATGTTGAAGGCGGCGTGCCTGGAAAGCTTAATCTGGCTGATAAGCTTGGTGCAGTTGTTGATATGTCAGCTGTGTGGAAAGAGAATATATACAATATTAATATTGATTCTAATGGTGGATATGATGCCGGTTCTACAATTATCACAGGATATGAGAAAGAGAATGAACTTCCGGATCCGCCACTAAGACCTGGATATGATTTTGATTCATGGAACACTGAAGAAGATGGAAAAGGGACAAAGTACGAAAATAAGGATGTAGTTTCGAAGCTTGTTGAAGATGATGGTGGTAATATGACAATATATGCTCAATGGAAGAAGAAGAAAAAGTTGTGTCTTAAAGTTTCTTCTAATTCATATCTTAAATCATTGATTAATCCCGCAGCAGAAGCTCTTGCAAAGAACTGGTTTGGAAAGAATAATAATACATTGGTGGAAAATATGATGAATAAGTCTGATAAAGACTGTGTTCAGGTGTGGTCAGTAAGCAGAGAAGGAATCTCAAGAACGAGATGATATAACAGAAGATTATAGATGACAGCCTCCTGTTTTGGGGGGCTGTTTTTAAGGTATGTATTTTTATGCAATATATAGATAAATATTTGCTTGAAAATTACATTTAATTATGGTAACATATTGTAAAGTTTGAGAGAAAAAAGGCATTTTTGTGTCTTTTTTTTTGCGCAAAAGTCATTTTAGCGCCTCTTGGCATATGATTAAATTAAATAAACGAAAGGAATTAAGGTGGCATTCATGAAAGCATTTTTGATACTTGAAGATGGAACGGTCTTTGAAGGAACCAGCATAGGTTCGACCCGTGAAGTTATTAGTGAGATTGTCTTTAACACATCTATGACAGGATATCTGGAGGTGCTGACTGATCCTTCATACGCAGGACAGGCAGTAACAATGACATATCCTCTTATCGGTAATTACGGAGTGTGCTATAAGGATATGGAATCCCAGAAAGCATGGCCAGATGGATATATTGTACGTGAGCTTTCCAGAATGGCAAGCAACTTCAGAAATGAAGATCCTATCCAGAAATTCCTTCTTGATAATGATATCCCAGGTATTTGTGGGATTGACACAAGAGCCCTTACTAAGATATTAAGAGAAAAGGGTACTATGAACGGTATGATTACAACTAATGAGAATTATAATCTTGATGAGGTACTTCCTAAGATTAAGGAGTACAGTGTTAAGGGCGTTGTAAGAAAGGTTACATGTTCAGAAAAGTATGTTCTTCCAGGAAAAGGACCTAAGGTTGCTCTTATGGACTTTGGTGCAAAGAAGAATATTGCAAGATCACTTAATAACAGAGGCTGTGAAGTTACAGTATATCCTGCATATACTAAGGCAGAAGAGATTCTTGAATCTAATCCTGATGGAATTATGTTATCTAACGGTCCTGGAGATCCTAAGGAATGTGTAGAGATAATTGAAGAGATTAAGAAGCTGTATAACAGCAATGTACCAATATTTGCAATCTGTCTTGGACATCAGCTTATGGCACTTGCTACAGGAGCTGATACTCACAGACTTAAGTACGGACACAGGGGTGCTAACCATCCTGTTAAGGATTTAAAGACTGGCAAATGTTATATATCATCACAGAACCATGGTTATGTTGTAGATGAAAGCACATTAGACAGTAAGGTTGCAGTACCTGCATTTGAGAATGTTAATGATAAGACTAATGAGGGACTTGAATATGTTGGTAAGAATATATTCACAGTACAGTTCCATCCAGAAGCCTGCGCAGGTCCACAGGATACAGCGTACCTGTTTGACAGATTTATGGATATGATGAAGAAGGAGGACTAAGAACATGCCAAAGATTGAGAGTATTAAGAAAGTATTAGTTATAGGTTCTGGTCCAATCGTTATTGGTCAGGCAGCAGAATTTGACTATGCCGGAACACAGGCATGCCGTTCTCTTAAAGAGGAAGGAATTGAGGTAGTACTGGTTAACTCGAACCCTGCTACTATCATGACAGATAAAGATATTGCTGATGAGGTATATATTGAGCCTCTTACAGTTGAAGCATTAAAGCAGATTATCTTAAAGGAAAAGCCAGACAGCATCTTACCTACACTTGGTGGACAGGCTGGACTTAACCTTGCAATGGAAATCGCAGAGACAGGCTTCCTTGAGGAGCATAATGTAAAGCTTATCGGTACAACTGCACTTACAATCAAGAAGGCAGAAGACCGCCTTATGTTCAAGGAAACTATGGAAAAGATTGGTGAGCCATGTGCACCATCACTTGTTGTTAACAACGTTGAGGATGGCGAAGCATTTGCCGCTAAGATTGGTTATCCGGTAGTTCTGCGTCCAGCTTACACACTTGGTGGAAGCGGCGGTGGTATCGCTAACAATGTGCAGGAATTAAGAGAAATTCTTGAGAATGGATTAAGACTTTCAAGAGTTGGCGAAGTTTTAGTTGAGCGTTGTATCGCCGGCTGGAAAGAAATTGAATACGAAGTAATGCGTGACAGCAACGGAACATGTATTACTATCTGTAACATGGAGAATATCGACCCAGTTGGTGTTCATACAGGTGACAGTATTGTAGTAGCTCCTTCACAGACACTTTCTGATAAGGAATACCAGATGTTAAGAACATCTGCATTAAGAATTATTGATGAATTAGGCATTACAGGTGGATGTAATGTACAGTATGCACTTCATCCAGACAGCTTTGAGTACTGTGTAATCGAGGTTAACCCTCGTGTAAGCCGTTCATCAGCATTAGCTTCTAAGGCTACAGGTTATCCTATTGCTAAGGTTGCAGCTAAGATTGCACTTGGTTATACACTTGATGAGATTAAGAATGCAGTTACAGGAAAGACATATGCAAGTTTCGAGCCAGCACTTGATTACTGCGTAGTTAAGATTCCTAGACTTCCATTTGATAAGTTTATCTCAGCTAAGAGAACACTTACAACACAGATGAAGGCTACAGGTGAGGTTATGAGTATTTCTGATAACTTCGAGGGTGGTCTTATGAAGGCTATACGTTCTCTTGAACAGCATGTTGACAGCCTTATGTCATATGACTTTACAGGACTTACAGATGAAGAGCTTCTTGAAGAGCTTGCAATTGTAGATGATAGAAGAATCTGGAAGATAGCTGAAGGTTTAAGAAGACACATTTCTGCAGCCAAGATGCATGATATTACTAAGATAGACTTATGGTTTATTGATAAGCTCCAGATTATTGTTGATATGGAGAATGCTCTTAAGAGAGGACCTCTTACAGAGAGCCTTTTAAGAGAAGCTAAGAGAATTGAATTCCCTGACAATGTTATCGGCGATTTAACAGGTCACACAGAAAGAGAAATCAAGGAATTAAGAGACCAGTATAATATACATGCAGCATTTAAGATGGTTGATACATGTGCAGCAGAGTTTGCAGCTACAACACCATACTATTATTCAGTATATGGCAGTGAGAACGAAGCGGTAGAGACTAAGGATAAGAAGAAGGTTCTTGTACTTGGTTCTGGTCCAATCAGAATCGGACAAGGTATCGAGTTCGACTTCTGTTCAGTTCATTGTACATGGGCATTCAAGAAAGAGGGCTTTGAGACAATTATTGTAAATAATAACCCGGAGACAGTTTCTACTGACTTTGATATCGCTGATAAGCTTTACTTTGAGCCGCTTACAGCAGAAGATGTTGAATCAATCGTAGATTTTGAGAAACCGGATGGTGCAGTTGTACAGTTTGGTGGACAGACAGCTATCAAGCTTACAGAAGCACTTATGAAGATGGGGGTTCCTATTCTTGGAACTAAGGCAGAAGATGTTGATGCCGCTGAGGATAGAGAACTTTTCGATGAGATTCTTGAGCAGACACAGATTCCAAGAGCTAAGGGACAGACTGTATTTACAGTTGATGAAGCTCTTAAGGCAGCCAATGAGCTTGGATATCCTGTACTTGTAAGACCTTCATATGTACTTGGTGGACAGGGTATGCAGATTGCTGTATCTGATGAAGATGTAGTTGAATTCATGAATATCATCAATAGAATTAAGCAGGATCACCCAATCCTTGTTGATAAGTACCTTATGGGTAAGGAAATCGAAGTTGATGCTGTATGCGATGGTCAGGATATTCTTATTCCTGGTATCATGGAGCATATTGAGAGAGCCGGTATCCATTCAGGAGACAGTATTTCAGTATATCCAGCTAAGTCTATATCACCTAAGATTGTAGATATGATTGAAGATTATACAGGAAGACTTGCAAGAGCACTTCATGTAAAGGGTATGATTAACATTCAGTTTATCGTATATAATGACCAGGTATATGTAATTGAGGTTAACCCTCGTTCAAGCCGTACAGTACCATATATCAGTAAGGTTACAGGTATTCCTATTGTTAAGCTTGCAACACAGGTTATTATCGGTAAGACAATTAAGGAATTAGGATATGAGCCGGGACTTCAGAAGGCAGCAGATTACTATGCAATTAAGATGCCTGTATTCTCATTTGAGAAGATCAGAGGAGCTGACATCAGCCTCGGACCAGAGATGAAGTCTACAGGTGAGTGTCTTGGTATATCTAAGAGCTTTGATGAGGCACTTTATAAGGCGTTCGAGGGAGCTGGAATCAGACTTCCAAAGCATAAGCAGATTATCATGACTCTTGCAGATAAGGATAAGCAGGATGGTATTGATATTGCACAAAGATTCGAAGCATTAGGTTATAAGATATATGCTTCAAGAGGAACTGCAAAGGTTCTCAAGGAAAATGGAGTACATGCAATTCAGGTTAATAAGATTGGACAGGAAGCACCTACACTTCTTGACCTTATCTTAGAGCATAAGATTGACCTTGTAATTGATACACCAGAGAATGGAATTGAGAGAGCCAAGGATGGATTCCTTATCAGAAGATATGCTATCGAGACAGGAGTTCACTGCCTTACAAGTCTTGATACAGCCCATGCACTTATATCAAGTCTTGAGCATGCATTCAATAATCAGGAATTATCTATAGTTGATATTGCCAAGATTGATAATCGTGGTAATAACTAATCTGATAATAATTAAATAATGTAATGAAAATAAGGGGTATCATATCATTTTGATATGATATCTCTTTTTTAAACTAATAATATAGCATGTTATTTGCATTAGTTGCAGAGTTATCTGTTATCACGCTCTTACTTTACAAAGATATTTCATCAACAGGATAAGTGAATCAAACGGGTGTATTTTAATAAAAACATAGGAAAAAGGTATGGTGTTTTTATTGACAGATAAAAAGAGGATGATATAATTCTATCTGCTAAGTTAGCAGATGCTAACCTATTGACACATTAAACAGGAGATTTTTGATTATGCCACTAAATCTTGCAGATAAAAACAAAATATATATAATTCAGAGAATTGTTGGAAATAAAGATATGGTACACAGGCTTCAAAGTCTTGGATTTGTTGTGGGTAGTAAGATAAGTGTACTATCTGAAATCAATGGAAATTATGTAGTAGTTATTAAGGATATTAAAATAGGGCTTGCTAAGGAGTATGTTAAGCGTATTATAGTTGCCTGATGTAAAGGAGAGAATTATGTCTAATAGGAAATATATTAAAAGCTTACTCCTTGGAATGAGTGTCATGATGACTATATTGATAGCTATACAGATATATCTTACTGTTTATGTGCTAAAACATAACGAAATGCTTCCGAGGATTCTTTCGTGTACAGCACTGATTCTTGATATAATCATACTTGCTGTATTCTTTGTCAGTTCAAGGATAAACGCAGATGTTGACAGTATGGCTTATACAGATGTAACAGGGATTAATAACAAGCTGGCATACCAGAATCATATAATCAGACTTAATAATGCAGATGATACATTTTTAGTGGGAGTTATAATGTTTGATCTTAATAATCTGAAAAGAGTTAATGATACTCTTGGACACGAGATGGGGGACAGATATATTGAGAGCTTTTCAGCTATACTTGCAGGCGTGCAGAATGAACGTATTAGTGCGTACCGTATAGGTGGTGATGAATTCTGCGTTATTCTGGAGAAGACAAATGCAGTAGAGATACACCAGATTCTGGATAGTCTTGAAAGAAAAATAAATGTTTACAATGAAAAAAACAATATTAAGATTTCATATGCCAAAGGATATGAAATAAGCACAAGAGAGCATTATTATCTTATGGAAGAGCTTACTAAGCGTGCAGACAGCCGCATGTATGAAAACAAGCGGTTAATGAAGGGAAAAAGATTAGATGGCAGAAGGTTAAACGTATGATAACAGGAATTGTAGTAGCATTATTATTAGCAGTAATAGTGTTTCAGTATATGATTATAAAAATAGACAAGGATAAAAGACATGAGGCCGGACATGATAAGCTTACTGGATTATGCAATCCTGAGCATCTTATGCAGAAAATGAAAGAACTGCCAGATAAGAAAAAGAACAGACTTATCATTTATTCAGATATAGCAGAATTCAAGCTTATTAATGAAATATTTGGAATAGAAAAAGGTAATGAAATATTGCTTAAGCAGGCAGATATAATAAAAAAACATGCGGTAGATGGATATTTATACGGAAGAGTTGGTGAAGATCATTTCGTAGTGATTGCAGATGAAGCTACATTTAATGAAGAACATCTTTATGAATGCAGGGAGACATTACAGAATGTGCTTTCTGATTCAGTATATAATGTCAGAGTCTGTTTTGGGATATACAGGACTGATAATATGAATGAATCATTATCATTTATGTGTGACAAGGCTTCATTTGCAGTAGCCTCGATTAAGGATGATACACATAGCTTTATTGCTTATTATGATGACACAATGCTTGAAGCTGCTATTAAATATAAGACAATAGTTGATGAATTTGATGATGCTATAAAAGCCGGTGAGTTCAAGATGTATCTTCAGCCACAGATTTCTGCAAAAACAAGGAGGCTTACAGGTGCAGAAGCTTTAGTAAGAAGAATAAAGCCAGATGGAACGATTATTTCACCAATAGACTTTATACCTGTATATGAGAAGTCTGGGCTCATAAGCAGACTTGACAGATATATCTGGGAGCAGGCAGCGGCTAAGTTAGGAGAGTGGAAGAAAGCTGGTATCAATATGAGCATATCGGTAAATATATCTCCTAAGGATTTTTATTATATTGATATATTTAACACATTTGCAGGTCTTATAAAAAAATATGATATAGAACCATCTAATCTAAAAATTGAAATCACAGAAACTACGATTATGTCAGATGTACCTAATCTGATGGGAGAGCTGGAAGAACTAAGAAAAGCAGGATTCACACTTGAAATGGATGATTTTGGAAGCGGTTATTCATCGCTTAATACATTAAAGGATATTAATGTTGATGTATTAAAGGTTGATATGGGCTTTATAAAAGAGACTAAGAATGTTAAGAAAAGCCGCATAATACTTGCTTCTGTGATAAAAATGGCAAAGGAGCTTAATCTTTTGATTATGACAGAGGGGGTTGAAACAGAAGAGCAGGTTGATAATCTGACAAAGCTGGGATGTGATGTATTTCAGGGGTATTATTTTTCTAAAGCTATTGATGTTAACGAGTTTGAAAAGAGATATCTATATAGGAAAAAAGCTGGGTGAATATAATTATAAAACATATATTATTCTGGAATTACACAGATAAAGTAAAGTCATAACATAAAGAGAAAGACAGATAAAGCCAGATAGATGTGAGGATGTGGGAGAAAATCCTGCGTCCTTTTTTGTCGCTTTACATCATTGGTGCAATCGGTGAAGCAAGTGAACCAAAGTGTATTAAAGCAGAATGTGACAACAAACAAGCATCTGGCAGCAGTTATTCGACAAAGAGTCATTCTTCTAGCAATAAGAGCAATCCATATGCTTCTTATGATAGCGGATATGATTCTATCTATGATGATGGAGATTATGACTGGGACAGATATCAGAAAGATAAGGACTATGCTGATGGTGTAGATGATGCGATGGAAGAGCTTGATGAGGACTGGTAAGTATGGCAGGTAACTGGAAAGAACCGGAGTTTGATTTTTCAGAGCGTTCAGATAGAGTGACATTAAAACTGGAAGTTGGATAGGTTGTTTATATTCCGGGTGCGGCAGATATTAGAAATGAAAATACAGACCAAGCGGAACTAAAGTCAATGTCGAAAGAAGAAAGAATATTAGAGTATATCAGACAGAATGGAAATATTTCAACGCAGAAGGTTATGGATTTGTGCAATTACAAGTCTAGAACAGGTGCAAGAAATTTATTAGAGAAATTAATAAAATCCGGCAAGATTGAAAAAGTTGGAGAGAATACAAATACCATTTATACAATATTGGAATAGAGATAGTGGTCAGTGCTGGTCATTTTTATTTAAAAGTGACCAGTAGGTGGTCACTAATATATGATAAGTGACCAGTAGTGACCAGTAAATGACCAATAGTATCCGATAAGTGTCCGATTAGTGACCACCTATCGGACATTCGTAATCACTAGATTAAATAAAATGAATTTATGCAGACCGTCTGCACAAATTGGATTAGGAGCATATATATGGATTTACAAAACATACAAGACCAATTAAATACTGAGTTTGCCAAGGACAGCACGAAGTATATCATGCGTCACAGATATAAGAGATAAGAATGAATTTGAAGGTGAAACTCATAAATATTGGGCAGTGGGTGCATTAGCATGTATATTTCGGTCAAAGGTGCAGTTAAGAAAAGTGAAGAAGTAGAAAAAAATTAGAATATTTATGCAATTTGGTAACATATGTTACGGAATATGGTTTGCCTAAATACTATAATACATACATAAGATAAATAAAACAGAATCTGAAAGGAGATTTTTATTATGAAGAAATATGTATGTGGACCATGTGGTTATGTGTACGATCCAGAGGTAGGAGATCCAGATGGAGGAATTGCACCTGGAACACCATTTGAAGATATTCCAGATGATTGGGTATGTCCAATCTGTGGATTGGGTAAAGATGTTTTTGAAGAACTAAGCGAATAAGAAGACTAGTTTATTCGATATAGAGTAAAGCCTCAGCATCAAGAATTTTGATTGATTTCCTTGAAGACAGATGAATAAATCCGTCCTCCTGAAGTGATAAAAGCGTCCTTGAAAGGGAAGGTCTGGTTGTATTCAGATACAGAGCCAGTTCTTCTCTATTCATGGATAATGATACAAGATTGTTGTTATCTGCATGCTCTAATAGGTATGTGGCAATGCGCTGTTTGAGATTACCGCTGGTAAGGACTTCAAGCTGTTGGTTATTTTCATCAGTTCTTTTGGCAAAGAGTTCCAGCATATTAAAAACTACTTTGCTGTGATGAGAGCAGTTTTTTTCACACCTGCCACCAAAGAAGTCCTTTGCAATCTCAAGAAGCTTTACATCAGTTTTTGCTTTTGCATATCCGCTATAGCGGTCTTTATTAAGAAAAAGTTCAACTTCGCCAAAATCTTCCCCTTCGGAAATGTTGGTAATACGAAGAACTTTACCATTAACATTGATGGAGCCAAGTTCTACTTCACCATTGAGAATGAGGTAGAGCTTATTGGGAACATCACCCTGAAAGAATATATAATCGTTTTTCTTATATTCATGAATGACGGACTGAGTACAAACGAGACTTTTCTTAAATTCAGCGTCATCCAGATTATGGAAAATAGACAGGTCTTTGATTTGCATATAAGTACCAGCTTTCTATTATAGTAACATTTATTTTAACATATATGAGGTGGATTGTAAGGAGGTTTTTATGACAGTAATTACATTTGATGATAATTTAATAACAGGCAATAAGACAATAGACGAGCAGCATAAGGAGCTGATTGATCGTATTCAGCAGTTTGTGAGTGCATGTGAATCAGAAGATGCAAGAGTAAAGGCAATTAAAATGCTTGATTATCTTGATGAATATACAGAATTTCATTTCAAAGAAGAAGAAAAACTGCAGAAAGACGTTGATTACCCAGGCTTGGAGGAACATATAAAGAAGCATGAGGAGTTCAGGCATACTATTAAGGAACTCTATGATTATCTGGATGAAAATGAGGGACCAGATGAAAAGTTTATGGAGCAGGTAAAAATCAATGTTATTGACTGGCTGTTTGGTCATATCAAGACATTTGACAGATCTGTAGCTGAATATATAAATATATATGATAATCCTGAAAGATTATAGAACTGTTTGTTACGCAATTATATTTTAATAAAGTATGCCCCAGTCAGACAAAATAACTGGCTGGGGCAATCAATAATCTTTAACTTAAAAAAGATATTTCATTATTGATGAAAATTATAGTATCACCAGCACAGAACATAGCGAGAATTAATTCTATGAATCTGTATAAACTACTTACACCTACTGTTTTGGTTATGTATTCAGAGACGAAATTTCGTCAGGTAATGAATACATATTTGAAAGAATTGTAGAATAACAAAAGGAAGGGATGAGTGAATGAATAAGAAAAAATCAAATTCAAAAAAGGCAGTTATGATAGGCTGCGGATTCGTAGGCTCAGCATCTGTATTTGCGCTTATGCAGAGTGGATTATTCACTGAAATTGCCTTGATAGATGCGGATAAGAATAAGGCAGAGGGAGAGGCTATGGATATCAGTCATGGAATACCATTTGCCAGCCCAATGAAAATATATGCTGGTGATTATGATGATGTGGCAGATGCTGCAATTGTAATTATATCAGCAGGTGCAGGACAAAAGCCAGGAGAAACAAGACTTGATCTGGTAAATAAGAATGTGGCAATATTTAAGTCCATTATTCCGGAAATTACCAAAAGAGATTTTGGAGGAATCCTTCTGGTTGTAGCAAATCCTGTGGATATTCTGACACAGGTTGCAATCAAACTGTCAGGACTTCCGGAGGAAAGAGTTATCGGCTCAGGAACAGTTCTTGACAGTGCAAGACTTAGAAGCAAGCTTGGACAGCATTTATCAGTGGACAGCCGAAGTGTGCATGCATTTATAGTAGGAGAGCATGGAGACAGTGAAGTTGTGGCATGGTCATCTGCCAATGTATCCGGTGTTCCGCTTAGTGACATGTGTGAGATGAGAGGACATTATAACCATAAGGAAAACACGAAGGAAATCGCAGATGCTGTCAAAAACAGTGCCTATGAGATTATCAATAAGAAGCATGCGACATATTATGGAATTGCAATGTCAGTAAAACGTATCTGTGAAGTAATTATGCGTGACGAAAAATCAATACTTCCTGTATCGCACATGATACATGGAGTATATGAGATTGATGATGTTGTATTAAGTATGCCTGTTATTGTTGGTGCAGACGGAATTGAATCTGATATACCGATTAATCTTAGTGGAGAAGAAGCATTGAAGCTAAAAGAATCAGCAGACGCATTAAAGAATATAATTGAAACATTAGAGCTGTAGTAAGAGTAGATAATATACCAGCTTATGTGTAGATTGGAGGAAACGTTATGTTAGAAGTAGGAACAAAGGCACCGGATTTTGAATTACCAGATCAGAATGGAGAATTGCATAAATTAAGCGAATATCTTGGAAAGAAGGTAATTCTGTATTTTTATCCAAAGGATAATACATCTGGATGTACAAAGCAGGCTTGTGGTTTCTCAGAAAGATATCCGCAGATTTGCGAAAAGGGAGCTGTTGTACTCGGGGTGAGCAAGGATTCTGTTGCATCCCACAAGAAGTTTGAGGAAAAATATGGACTTGCATTTACACTTTTATCTGACACTGAGCGCAAAGTGATTGAGGCTTATGATGTATGGAAAGAAAAGAAGAATTATGGAAAAGTGTCAATGGGAGTTGTCAGAACAACATATCTTATTGATGAGAATGGTATCATAATAAAGGCAAATGACAAAGTAAAAGCTGCAGATGATCCGGAAAAAATGTTACAGGAATTAAGCTGATGAAGATAATATTATCACCTGCAAAGAAGATGAAAGTGGATACTGACAGCATAGATACCATGAGTAGTCCGGTATTTTTAGAGAAAACAGAAGAAATTCTTGGGTGGATGCAGGGAAGAACGGAAGAAGAATTAAAGAAATTGTGGAAATGCAATGATAAAATTACGACAGAGAATATTGAACGGATTAAGACAATGAATTTTCAAAAGCAGCTTACTCCGGCAGTATTGGCATATGAAGGGATTGCTTATCAATATATGGCACCAGCTGTATTTGAAGATGGGCATTTTGATTATGTGCAGGAACACCTGAGGATATTATCAGCATTTTATGGAGTATTAAAACCTATGGATGGTATCACACCATATAGGCTTGAAATGCAGGCAAAGGCAGCGATAGGTGATTCCACGAATCTGTATGATTTCTGGGGAGATAATTTGTATTGGGAAGTTATAGATGACAGCAGGATTATTATTAATCTGGCTTCAAAAGAATACTCTAAATGTATTGAAAAATATCTGACACCTGATGACAGGTATATAACTATTTCATTTTGTGAGCAGTCTGGTGGCAGGCTTATCACAAAAGGCACATATGCCAAGATGGCTCGTGGTGAAATGGTACGATATATGGCAGAAAATCATATTGAAAATCCAGATGACATTAAGGAATTTGACCATCTTGGATATGTGTTCAGAGATGATATATCATCGGATAGAGAATATATATTTGAAAGAAAATCTGTAAAATAAAAACATGGTTGATTAATGGATAAGATAATTGCGAAGGATAGAACAGGAGCAATAAGGGTAAGAAAAATTTTTGAAGTATAAAGTTACGGAGGAAACAGAAATTGAATACAAAGAAAAAATGGCTGATTCCACTTGGAATGTGGCTTGTATTTGAAATTGTTGCAGTTACATTATGGCTGAACAAGGATAATCTGTTTTATCTTCTGAATTTCAGTTATATAGGCTCGGCAATAGCGTTAGGGCTGTTACTTTTTCAGTTAAACTATAGACATGCCAGAAGAATCGGTTTTATCCGATATATTACCTTTACTGCATCACTTGTTTTTGTGGGAGCACTGTTTTTATGCCACGTGGAGAATATCGAGCAAATTATGTTCTGGGCATTTCTTGTTGGCAATATCCTGTATTATGCCATTGGAATCATTTTGGCATTTGCGTTTCGGGATAATAGGGCATTCTGTAAATATATCTGCCCAATTACCGTATTCTTAAAGCCTATGAGTTATTTTAGCCTACTTCGTGTGAAGTGTGATAAGGGAAGATGTGTTTCCTGTGGAAAGTGCAAGCGAGTATGTCCGATGAATGTTGATGTAACAGATAATTCCCGTAAAAGAGAAAATGGAACAGAGTGTATTCTGTGTATGGAATGCGTCAAATCATGTCCTAAGAAGGCATTATAGTGACTAAAAATATGTATGTATAGGAGACTCTATAAGAGCTGGGTGGCATCTACCCAGCTCAATCGTATGGAATTATATTGATAGTTATCGGTATAATATTGGCTGCTCTTCATTTTATTGTGGCTGGAGATGGTATCAGAGATTTATCCTGATAGTGTTTGGCCACTTCCGACCACCACGCAACAACCTTTTCTATATTTTTATCACTTGGGTCATTTTTGAATGCATCCGCCTGATAAGCTATAATGGGAATAATCCCATTATCAAGGCAGTCCCGAATCTGCCGGTCAAGTCCCTCCAACAGTTCTTGGTCCACTTTGTCCGCAATACGGATTCTTACATGCGAAATCCCCGCCGCCGCAAAATCCACAGCCGACTGTGTGTTATAGTATTTGCGCCCCTGATTTGTTTTTGACCAATCCACATCCATTCCCTTTCCCAGAAGGGTTTTATACCCTCAAAGAGAAGGTGTTTTTCTTGTAAGAGAGTACACCTTCTTTTTGTAATTTACTCAATTCACTAGATAGAGCACTTCGGTCTGCATTCAGATAATCTGCCAGCCCTTGTCTATCGTAAGGGATTGTAAATGTGTTAGAGCCAGCGTGCATAGATTCGCTAGACAAGTAATTAAGTATCTTGTCATGTAAATTTTTCTTAGAAACATGATCTATTTTGTTCATCAATCTTACATTTTTTCGTGCTATTATCTCTAAAAGGTTATGAATCAATCTTGTATGGAAACTACAAGATGAAGAACAGGTTGTAACAATATGATTTATATTGAAAAGCATGACGGTGAGATTTTCATTAGCAATAACACTGATTTGAGCAGGAACACTGCTGATGCAGGCATAGCTTTCGCCGTAGAGCATTCCTGATGATAGCTCTGTAATAATATTGCGATTTCCCCAAACATCATCATTTATTATGAGAGCCTGACCAGATAGAATCATGCCGATAGTTTGTACCTTATCTCCACTTCTTAACAGATATTCGCCTTTTGAATAATTTTTAATGCTGACAGATAGACATTTAAGCATTGGAAGAATTTCTGCTTCTGAAATTCCTTGAAACAAAGGTGTATTCTTTAAAATGTTAATATATTTTTCCATGAGATTTTTCATCCTTCTTTTAATCTTTTCCTTAGTATATCACAAAAGTTGAAAATAATACAAAAATGTTGCCTAGACAACAGAATGATTAATGTGAGTTTGATATAGTTCCATTAAGCAACAAAAGATGATGAATAAAGCAATAGAAAAGGAGAAGAACATGGAAAATAAGATGTTTTGTTATCAATGTGAACAGACAGCAGGATGCACAGGATGTACCGGAAATACAGGAGTATGCGGAAAGTCTGCCAATACTGCAAGATTACAGGATGAGCTTACAGGAGCATTAATTGGACTTGCTCGTGCAACTGAGGGTAACGAGCAGTTTGTAACTGAAGAGGTGAATCAATTAGTTCTTGAGGGATTATTTACAACTATTACAAATGTAAACTTTAATGATGAAACATTAAAGCTTTTAATTGATAAGATAGAAGATACAAAAAAGAAATTAGTACCAAATTGCTTTACATGCTCTGACTCATGTGGAAGAAACAATAATTTTGATATGAATACTCTCTGGACTACTGATGAAGATATTCGTTCATTAAAATCCTTAATACTTTTTGGAATTCGTGGAATGGCTGCATATGCATATCATGCAAGTGTGCTTGGATATACCGATGAAACAATCAGCAAATTCTTCTATAAAGCACTTTTTGCAATCGGAATGAAAGATTGGGGAATGGATAAACTACTTCCTATCGTATTAGAGGTTGGAAAAGTAAATTTAAGATGTATGGAGCTTTTAGATCAAGCAAATACTACAACTTATGGAACTCCTGTACCAACAATGGTACCTCTTACAATTGAAAAAGGACCATTTATTATTATTACAGGTCATGATTTAAAAGATTTACAACTTTTATTAGAGCAGACAAAAGATAAGGGAATCAATATCTATACACATGGTGAAATGCTCCCAGCACATGCATATCCAGAACTCAAGAAGTACTCTCATCTAAAGGGAAACTTTGGTACAGCATGGCAGAATCAGCAGAAAGAGTTTGATAATATTCCTGGAGCAATTCTGTATACAACGAACTGTCTTATGCCTGTAAAACCAAGCTATGCAGACAGAGTATTTACAACAGAAGTTGTATCTTATCCAGAAATTGTACACATAGGAGAAGAAAAGGATTTTACACCAGTTATTGAAAAGGCACTCGCCTTAGGTGGATATACCAAAGACCAGCATATGACTGGAATTAATGGTGGAATACAGGTAACAACTGGTTTCTCACATGGAACTGTATTATCTGTAGCAGATCAGGTGATTGATGCGGTAAAGAATGGAGATATTAAACATTTCTTCTTGGTTGGTGGATGTGATGGAGCCAGAGTAGGAAGAAATTACTACACAGAGTTTGTAAAACAGTCTCCTGCAGACAGCATTATTTTGACGCTTGCATGTGGAAAATACAGATTCAATGATTTAGATTTAGGAACAATCGGAGGACTTCCAAGAATCATGGATATGGGACAGTGTAATGATGCTTATAGTGCAATCAAGGTCGCAATCGCTTTAGCAGAAGCATTTGAATGTGATGTGAATGAACTTCCGCTATCGATGGTACTTTCATGGTACGAGCAGAAGGCTGTATGTATTTTACTTACGCTTCTTTATCTTGGAATAAAGAACATTCACATAGGACCAACATTACCAACATTCATTTCGCCAAATGTGCTGAATTTCCTGGTAGAGAATTATGGGCTTTCTCCAATTAGTACACCTGAAGAGGATATAAAAAAGTTATTAAATAAATAATCATGAGGGAACCAAACAAAATAGGTGAAAGGTGGTAAAATATTATGAAAAAAAATGAATTTAAACTGGTCGGTGGATGAAATTACTGGTAATATGCCAGATATTTCTTCTATGAGAAGCAAAGAATTTCAAGTCAAAGAGACTAGCAATACAGAATTGCTGAAGGATTATTTAAAGAGACTTGGAAATGGAGAAGATTTAGAAAGTGTTAAAAAAGATTTTGTTCAAAATTTTTCTGATGTAGAAGCTTCTGAAATCATGAAGGCAGAGCAGGAACTTATAAAAGAGGGAACACCTATTACAGAGGTGCAGAAACTGTGTGATGTGCATAGTGCATTGTTTCATGGCTTAACTAAAGAAGAAAAAATAGCAAATGCTGAAAAGGCAGTCGAAGAATCTTTAAAAAAAGAAGAAAGATCCGAAATGAAAATTATGCCGGATGCGTATGTCAGAAAACATGAGCTTGCAAAAGCACTCAGAGAAACAAAGGGGCATCCTCTTTATTCTTTTACAGAAGAAAATGAGAAGTTTAGTAAAGAAATATCAGATATTAGAGGTGCACTAGAAAAGGGCGAAGATGTAAGCAAAAAAATATCAGATTTTAGACAAATAGCAATACACTATGCAAAAAAGGGTGATTTGATTTATCCACTCCTTAAAGTTAGCTATGAAATTTCAGGACCATCGGATGTTATGTGGACTGTTGATGATGAAATTAGAGATGAATTAGCAGCAATAGATAAAGAAAGCAATCATGACGAAGAATGGATTAATAGAGTACAGGCTGTTTTAACAAGAGCGGATGAAATGATTTATAAAGAGAATAATATATTGTTCCCTATCTGCGCAGTGAATTTTACAGTCGAAGAATGGTATGGAATCTATGAAGATGCCAAAGACTATGCATTAGTGTATGGCATTGAGAATAGATGGGAAGAAGCAGAAAAATATGTGCAGGATAAAAAGAATCGTCATAAGGCGGCTATTAATGAAGGTGAAATAGTAATGGGAGGTGGACATATGAGTGTAGCACAGCTGGAAGCTATGCTTAATACATTGCCAATAGAGATTACATTTATCGATGATAATAATATAAATCGTTTCTTTAACGAAGGAGCGAAAGTGTTCAAACGACCTGGCATGGCAATTGACAGAGAAGTATTCTCTTGTCATCCGCCTAAGATAGAGCCAATGGTTCGTTCCATTATAGAAAGTTTTAAAAATCATACTAGGGATAGCGTTCCGGTCTGGATGGAAAAGCAAGGAAAACCATTTTTAGTAACTTATTATGCAGTGAGAGACAAAAAAGGTATTTATCTTGGAACTGTAGAAGTGGTACAGGATATGCAGTTTGCAAAAGAGCACTTTACAAGCATTTGAGGCTAAGTATATTATCAAAAATAATGTTATTCCAATGTATGTATTGTATGTAGAGAAGACTAATATGATGTAACGCTTTCCTTGACCTTATATAGATTATTAGGTATAATTTACAAGTATATATTAAAAAAGGGAAGGTTATGAAATGAACGAAAATCGTAATTCATTCAAGGGCTCTATAGGGTTCGTCCTTGCAGCAGCGGGTAGTGCTGTAGGACTTGGTAATATATGGAGATTTCCTTATCTGGCAGCTAAAGATGGAGGCGGATTATTCCTCGTTATTTACATTGTTTTAGCATTAACATTTGGTTTTACTCTACTCACAACAGAAATTGCTATTGGACGAAAGACAAAGCAGAGTCCGCTTACAGCTTACAGCAAGTTAAAGAGTAAGTGGAAGCCACTGGGTATTATTGCGTGTATTGTACCTATAATGATATTTCCATACTATGTAACAATCGGTGGATGGGTACTTAAGTATCTTCTTGTTTATATTACGGGTAATGGACATGCAGCAGCACAGGACGGATATTTCTCAGGATTTATCGGTCAGACAGCAGAGCCAATCATAATGATGCTTGTGTTTACAATAATTGTTGCATTTATTATATTCCGTGGTGTTAACAGTGGTATTGAATCATCATCAAAGATTATCATGCCATTACTTATTGTGCTTGTTCTTGGTGTATCTGTATATTCACTTACAATTTCATATACAGACATTGATGGCACAACAAGAACAGGTTTACAGGGATTAGGCGCTTATGTAATTCCTAACATGAAAGGAATTACTGTTAAGCAGTTCTGTACAGTTCTTATGGACGCAATGGGACAGCTTTTCTACAGTTTAAGTGTTGCTATGGGTATTATGATTGCATATGGATCATATGTAAGTGATGATGCTAACCTTGGAAAGTCAATTAATCAGATTGAGATATTTGATACGTTAGTTGCATTTCTTGCAGGTGTAATGATTATTCCTGCTGTATTTGTATTCATGGGAAGAGACGGAATGACAGCATCAGGTCCAAGTCTTATGTTTGTTTCGCTTCCTAAAGTATTTGATTCTATGGGATTTGCAGGAAATGTAATTGGTGCAATATTCTTTGCAATGGTATTCTTTGCAGCCCTTACAAGTGCAGTTTCAATTATGGAAGCTATTGTTTCAAGCTTTATGGATGAATTTAAGTTAAACAGAAACAAGGCTACAGCAATAGAAACTGTAATTGGTATAGCTGTTGCAGTTATCGTATGCTTAGGATATAATAAACTGTTATTTGATATTAAGCTCCCTAACGGAGTACATGCACAGGTGCTTGATATTATGGATTATGTCAGCAATAATGTACTTATGCCAATAGTTTCTATAGGAACATGTATCCTTATTGGATGGATACTTAAGCCAAAGACTGTTATAGATGAAGTTGAGAAAACAGGAATTAAGATGGGAAGAAAGTGGCTTTATACTGTTATGGTAAAGTGGGTTGCTCCAATTCTTTTATTCCTTCTTCTTCTTAAATCACTTGGAATTCTTACTATAATCTGATAAGTAAGATATTACGGCAGAGGTTAACAAGAGGTTTTTTGTATGATTAGTAAAAAATGTTTTATAATCGCAATGGTTACACTTATGTCAATTCTGACACTGACAGGATGCAGCACAATGTTAAAGAATCCGATGAAATATATTCTTTCGCAGGACGAAACCAGACAGGATAATGCAGATAAAGATAATGAGACAACATCAGAAACTGTAGACGATAACAAAGATGACAGTAACAGTGAGCCTGATATACGTGTATATGGAACAGAAGATAATACAGATTATTCCATCGATGGAATGCTGGCAATAGCTAAAGACATTAATTCAGATATGAATAATAAAGATGTTAAAGGAGTTGTTCTTGTTCTCAATAAGAAATACTCAGAAGATGTCAGATATTTTCTGTCGCTTACAGTTAAGGATGATAAACCTCTTGTGATAATACCATATGATTATAACAACGGCAGTCCGGATTATAAGGTAGCGCAGGCAAAGAAGTATATTGATAAAGAACTTGATAAGACAGATAATGCCGATAATCAGTTACCAGAAGGATTTTTGGTTAATGTTAATGATTATATGATATTTGATATCGCGGACACTAAGAGATTAGACAACATAGATATTGTATATGATTATGTTGGAATTGATGCAGATGCATTATATAAGAAAATGTATCTTAATGATGCTATAGTTATAGTTTCTTCAACTGCTGATGGAGAACTTTCAGAAGAACTTTCAGAAGCTGTATCAGGAAAGAATGCGGGTATTGTAGTAGTATCATGTAGTGAAGATGCATATATGAAAGGTGATTTTGCAGACTGTGGAGATAGTATCTTCTATACAGACATATCGCCTACGAAAGCGAGAATTATGCTGGCATTATTGTTAGATAATAATAGTGATTCAGACACATTTAAAAATGCTTTTACCAGGAGGAGAGTTTAATGGATTCAATTAAAGCACAGGACATTATAAGACACATTTTTAAGGATGAAGACAAGGGTGTTGAGTATGTAACCGGACTTTCAATTACAGACGGAGTAGAAGTTCTTACTAAAGTTCTTCCAGAGCTTATCAAGAAGGCACAGGAAAAGAATAATGTCAATGATGAAGGATATTTTAATGAAATAGGTAATGTGTATAGAAAGATTGTTGTAGATAAGCTTCTTAATGCTGACCACTTATGGACAATATATTGTGACAGCACAGGTTATCCATATATGGTTGATGATGATATAGTTGTATTATATGATTATACTAATCATGCCAGAGTAGAAGAACAGCTTGGAAAATATGGATATGACATTTCATATGGTATTGAGGATAAGGATTCAATGCAGTATGAGATAGCTCATTTATATCGTAACGGATGCAGGAATATCAGATTCACAGATGGCAGGGATAACGAGCTTATTGTTTCAAGAGAAGAGATTGGAACATATGACCAGTATATAAGAGAAGATTTCGTGACTAATCCAGGACTTCAGAATGCACTTATCAAGTTCTTCCAGGAGTACAGAAAGCCAGGAGATTCAACAGCTAAGGCGGCAATTTTAAGAGATAAAGAAGCAGAACTTAAGAAAGCTATACGTAATGCGGATTACATGGTTCCTTGTACTAAGGAAGAGACAGATGAAGAGGTATCAATTTCACATCCATATGTTGATATTACTGATAAAGTAAGCCACAAAGAAGGTGAGAAAGTTCTTGCACTTCCAGTATTTACAGATGGTTTAGAGATGGAAAAATGTTATGCAGGTAAGCATGAGGATATGCTTTACACATATATGGAACTTCTTAAGACAGTAAAGGAATTGGGTGCTTCAGGGATAGTTATTAATCCTTTAGGAGTAAGTTATTACGTTCCGGTTGATATAATGAAGCAGCTTATAACAATGTAATAAAAGAATAAAATGTATATTTTAAAGACACACTGGTATCGTAATAACTGGTGTGTCTTTCTGAAATTCGGGAAGGAGGATGTGATGGAAAGAGTATATATTGCAATTGATCTAAAATCATTCTATGCAAGTGTTGAGTGTGTTGAACGAGAGTCAGACCCGCTCACCACTAATCTCGTTGTAGCTGATGAATCTAGAACAGCCAAAACAATATGTCTTGCAGTTACTCCTTCTCTTAAGAAATATGGACTTTCCGGACGAAGCAGGCTTTTTGAGGTAGAACAGAAGGCAAAAGAAATTGAAGAACGCACAGGAAAGAAGCTTGAATATACTGTAGCAGTTCCAAGAATGGGACTTTATATAGAATATTCGTCGAAGATATATTCTATATATCTTAAATATTTCAGCAAGGATGACATAACTGTATACAGTATTGATGAAGTATTTATTGATGCAACAGATTATATGAAGCTGTATAATATGACGGCAAGACAGCTTACCGCAAAAGTTATTGAGGATGTGTATGATACGACAGGAATAACGGCTACTGCAGGAATTGCACCTAATCTGTATCTGTGCAAGATAGCAATGGATATAGTTGCAAAGCATATACAGGCAGACAGCAAGGGTGTGCGTATCGCGGAATTAAGTGTTAATGATTACAGAAAAATGTTATGGGGTCATACACCTCTTACTGATTTCTGGAGGGTTGGACCAGGAATATCAAGACAGCTTGAAAAACATGGGATAAAGACTATGGGGGATATTGCGAGAATGTCTCTTGAAGATGAGGACTGGCTGTATAAGCAGTTTGGTGTAGATGCAGAGATTCTAATAGACCACGCATGGGGATATGAACCGTGTACAATTGCAGATATTAAGAAATATAAGCCCAAGGCGAGCAGCCTGTGTTCAGGACAGGTGTTAAAAGAGCCATATACATTTGAAGACGCAAGAATAGTAGTTGGAGAGATGGCAGATGAGCTTGCATTGGATTTAGTTGATAAAGGTTTTGTGACCGATTCGATTGCGTTAAATGTAACTTATGACAGGGTAAATGTTGATAAAGGAACTTACAAGGGTGAAATCCATGTGGACAGATATGGAAGGGAAGTTCCACAAGGACTTAATAAATCTGTTTCACTTACGACATGTACATCTTCATCAAAACAGTTAAGAGAAGCTTTTCTTGATATATATGATAAATACACTAACAGAAAGCTGTATATCAGGAAGTTAAATCTTACAGTTGCCAATCTTACTAATGAGGGGTTTCAGCAGTTTGATATGTTTACAGACCAGACACAGCTTGAACGCGAAAAGAAGATGCAGCATGCAATGCTTGATATTAAGAAAAAATATGGTAAGAATGCGGTGATGAAAGCTAATAACCTGCAGAACAAGGCGACTGCAATTGAAAGAAACGGTCAGATTGGAGGTCACAGGGCATAGCTTATGGGAAAATATGATGATATAATTAATATGAAATGGCCGGTACCGAGTAAAAGACCAAGAATGGATATGGAAAGCAGAGCTAAGATATTCCTGCCTTTCTCAGCATTGAAGGGTCTTGGCAATGCTATTGATGAGCAGAATAAAACCAAAGATAATATGAGAGAATACGAATATTTTGACGAGGAGAATAAGGGAGAAGAATTTTATGAGTAATACAATGAAAGAAAATAAAATGGGTACAATGCCTGTTAATAAGCTGCTTATTAATATGGCGCTGCCAATGATGATATCAATGCTTGTACAGGCACTGTATAATATTGTTGACAGTATATTTGTTGCAAGAATAAGTGAGGAAGCGCTTACAGCGGTTTCAATGGCATTTCCAATGCAGAATCTTATGATTGGTGTTGCAGGTGGCGTGGGTGTAGGTACTAATGCGCTGCTTTCAAGGGCATTAGGAGAAGGAAGGCAGGAAGAAGCTGATAAGATGGCTGTACAGGGTATATTCATAACAGCCTGCAGCTATATAATATTTCTTGCTATAGGACTTTTCTTTGCCAGAGAGTTTTTTGTTATTCAGGGTGCTAATGAAGTGATAGCTGACTATGGTTATGATTATCTTTCAGTTATTCTTATAGTCAGCTTTGGCTGTCTGTTCCAGATGATATTTGAGAGATTATTACAGGCTACAGGAAGAACATTTTACAGTATGATTACACAGGGTACAGGTGCAATAATTAATATTATTCTTGACCCGATACTTATATTTGGTCTGTTTGGTGCACCAAAGCTTGGTATTGTAGGTGCAGCAGCAGCTACGGTTGCGGGCCAGATTGTTGCAGCCGTTATGGCAGTGATATTTAATATTAAGGTTAATAAAGAGATACATATTACTTTTAAGGGATTCAGACCATCAGGAAAAAGAATTTGCAATATCTTGTTCATAGGAATTCCATCAGTTATTATGATGGCAATTGGTTCTGTTATGACATTCTGCATGAATAAGATTCTGGTTGTATTCACATCAACAGCGGTTGCTGTATTCGGTGTGTATTTTAAGTTGCAGAGCTTTGCATTTATGCCAATATTTGGTATGAACAGTGGAATGGTTCCTATAATAGCTTTTAATTATGGGGCCAAGAGAGAAGACAGAGTTATACAGACACTTAAGCTTGCAGTAATGTATGCAGAGATAATAATGATACTTTTTATGATTGCAGTTCAGATATTCCCGGTTCCAATGCTGTCAATATTTAGTGCATCGTCAGATATGATACGAATGGGAGTTCCTGCTTTAAGGACTATATCAATAAGTTTTATATTTGCAGGAATATGTATTATATGCAGTTCGTTCTTTCAGGCACTTGGAAGCAGCATATACAGCATGCTTGTATCATTTGTAAGACAGATTATATTCCTTGTGCCATGTGCTTATATTTTTTCGAAAACAGGGAATGTTAATCTTGTATGGTGGGCATGGCCTATTGCAGAGCTTGCTTCAGTCGCGTTAAGTGTATTCTTCTTTATCAAGGTAAGAAAGAAGAAGTTCGCATTTATGGAACAGTAACGGATATAATTCAGAAAGATGAGGATAAGATATGAACAGACATATAGAAAAAGCTAAAGAACTCCGTTCACCTGAAAAATGTTATAACTGTGCAGAAACTATTATGATGGCTTATGCTGATGATCTGGGATTGAGTGAGACACAGGCAGAATGCCTTGGATGTAATTTCGGCGGAGGTATGAAATGTGGTGGAACATGTGGTGCAATTACCGGAGGGCTTATGGTGCTTGGAGCATTGGGAGTAAGCAGTCCGGCTGTTGTTGGTGCATTTCAGAGAACTATCAGGGATAACCACGATGGAATGACTAACTGTGCAGACCTTTTAAGAGATAATGCTTTAAAGGGTGGCGAAAAAAAGGCGCATTGTGACAGTATGATTATGGAATCAATAAGGCTTATTGATGAGCTGGCTGATAAAGATAAATAAAATGCTGCGAAACTATTGATAACTTTTATCAATAAGAAGTGGTGAATTATATAGTAAAATATGATAAAGTAAGCGTGGTTAGGGCATTCTAACCAATGCTTACTTTTTTTGTGCCTGTTGATGATGAATTATTATATATTGACACAAAATTAATAAGTGCTAATATAATGAATATATGAATAAGTGTTCATATAATAATATAAGAGGGCATGCCCGAAGGAGGTATATATGTTTTTAGAGATTAAGGGAATCAAAAAGCATTATGGAGAAGGCGAGAGCCGGGTGGAAGTATTGAATGGTATTGACATAGAAGTTAATAAAGGGGAAATCGTTGTATTACTTGGTCCATCAGGTTCTGGTAAGTCAACACTGCTTAATATAATTGGTGGTATTGATGATGCAGACGAAGGTTACATATCAATAGATGGCGAAAAGACAGCTGATATGAATGAGAAGCGTCTTACACAGTACAGAAGAAAGCATCTCGGATATGTTTTTCAGATGTATAATCTTATACCTAACCTTACTGTAAGAGAGAATATTGAGGTTGGTGCTTACTTAAGTGACAAGGCACTTGATACAGATGAGATTCTTAATACATTAGGACTTTCAGATCACGTTGATAAGAAGCCTAACCAGTTATCAGGCGGTCAGCAGCAGAGAACTTCAATTGGAAGAGCTATTATAAAAAATCCGGATATCCTGTTGTGTGATGAGCCTACAGGAGCACTTGATTACAACACATCTAAGGATATATTAAAACTTATTGAAGATGTTAATAAGAAATACGGTAATACTATAATAATAGTTACACATAATGACGCTATCAAAAATATGGCAGACAGGGTTATTACATTAAGAGATGGCAGAATCCGTAAGAACTATGTTAATGATAATAAGATTGCAGCAGCAGACCTTGAATGGTAAGAGAGGAGTTAAGTATGAGAAATCCTTTAAATAAGCGTCTGCCAAGAGAATTAAAGCATGATTTTGGTAAATATCTTGTGATATTCTTGTTTATGGTTATGATGATTTCGTTAGTAAGCGGATTCCTTGTAGCAGACAACAGCGTTAAGCACTCATATGATGAGGGCTTTGAAAAATATAATCTTGAAGATGGACATTTTGCATTAGATAAAGAGCCTGACAGTGCTCTTTTAAAAAATATTGAAAGTAAGACCGACAGTAAGCTTTATGACTTGAGATATTTTGAGGAAGATGAGGCTGACAGCGGTGCAACAATCAGAGTATATAAAGACAGAACAGAGGTTAATCTTGAGTGCGTTATGGAAGGTGAGATGCCTGTCTCTGATAATGAAATAGCACTTGACCGTATGTATGCACAGAATGCGAAGATTAAGGTTGGCGACACAATTAAGCTCGCAGGAAAAGAATTAAAGGTTACCGGTTTTGTTGCAGTTCCTGATTACAGCTGTCTTTTCGAAAATAATTCAGACATGATGTTTGACGCAACTAATTTTTCTATTGCTGTTATGACTGATAAGGGCTTTGAAAATGTTTCAAGTAATCATGTCAAATATAATTATGCATGGAAATATAACAAAGAGGTTTCAGGAGATAAAGCAGAAAAAGAGGCTTCTGAAGATTTTCTTGAAAATCTTGGCGATGTTATCAAAGACTATGATACAAATCTTATTATGAGTGGCAATAATGAGATTATGAACATATCTGATTATCTTCCAAGATACACTAACAAGGCTGTTAATTTCACAGGAGATGATATGGGTTCAGATAAGGCAACAATTATGCTTTTTGACTATATTGTAGTGGTTGTAATTGCATTTGTATTCGCTGTTACAACATCTAACACAATCAGTCAGGAGGCAGGGGTTATCGGAACTCTTCGCGCATCAGGTTATAAGAGAAGTGAGATTGTAAGACATTACATGGTCCTTCCTGTTGTTGTAACACTGGTTGCTGCTGTTGTTGGTAATATACTTGGCTACACTCTCCTGGAGAAGTTTTTTGTAAATGTGTATTATAACAGCTACAGTCTTTGTACTTACACGACACTGCTTAATGCAGAAGCATTTGTTGATACGACAGTTATTCCAATTATCATTATGTTTGTTGTTAATCTTATTGTGCTTGAAAAGAAGCTCCGGCTTTCTCCGCTTAAATTCTTAAGGCATGAGCTTACTAACAGAAAAAGAAAGAAGCTTATAAAGTTAAGCCACAAGCTTCCTTTCATGACAAGATTCAGATTAAGAATAATGTTTCAGAATATACCTAATTATCTGACATTGTTCTTAGGAATACTGATTGCAGGTGCACTTGTTGTATTCAGTATCATGTTCGAGCCGCTTATTGATGATTATGCTGATGTTGTTAAGAAGTCACAGATATGTGATTATCAGTATGTGTTAAAAAGTCAGGCAGAAACTGATGCTTCTGGTGCAGAAAAGTACTGTGTGACATCGCTTGATACAACTGATGAAAAATATATGACAGATGATATTATGATATATGGTATTCAGGATAACAGCAGGTATGTTGATGTGGATATCAAGGATGATGAGATAATTGTATCTAATGGTGTAATGGTCAAATACGGACTAAAAAAGGGTGATACATTTAAACTGAAAGATCCGTATTCAGATAATGAGTATGAATTCACAATAGCAGGAAGTTATAAATATGATGCTGCACTTGCAGTATTCATGACAAGAAAAAACTTTATTGATACATTTGACAAGGCTGATGATTACTTCACTGGATACTTCACAGACAAGAAGCTGACAGATATTGATGACAAATATGTTGCTTCAATAGTTACATATGAAGACCTTATCAAAGTGTCTAACCAGATGAAGGTTTCAATGGGCGAGATGATGTATATACTGAAGTATTTTGGAATTATAATGTTCGTACTTCTTATGTATCTGTTATCAAAGCAGATTATTGAAAAGAATGCACAGTCAATTTCAATGACTAAGATTCTTGGTTTTAAGAATGGAGAGATAGGCGGACTGTATATAGTTGCAACTTCAATTATGGTAGTTATATCACTTGTTGTTTCAGTTCCTTTAATCAATGTCATGCTTAAGTGGGCATTCTCATCATACCTGTACACTATGATGACAGGATATATTCCATACATGATAAGAAAAAGCTGCTTTGTTGAGATGGTTATTCTTGGAATTGTATGCTATGCAGTTGTTGCTGTGCTTCAGCTTGTGAAGATTTCTAAGATTCCTAAGACGGATGCTTTAAAGAACGTAGAATAAAACCAGAATTTGCTTCTTGACAATACAAAAATAATTTAATAATATACTAACAAACAGTGAGTAGCATTACAGCATAAATCCGACTGTAATGGGGCTCACTGTATTTTTTTATGCGAAAAACACCATTGCAGTAGGAAAAGGAGGTAACAATGAAACTGAAAAAACAGTACGACTGCAATCTTGTTATGATGAATGATCTTATTGGTGGAAAATGGAAATTAAGGATTTTATGGCATATCATGAATGGAGATAACAGATTTTCCATGCTTGAAAAGACGATTGACAGTATAACACCAAAAGTTCTGATGTCGCAGCTTAATGAAATGGAAGAAAGTGGTCTGATATTAAAACATGTATTAGTCAGTACACCACCTAAAGTTGTTGTTTACGAGATAAATCCTGAATATTCAGGTATATGTGAAATAGTTAATATTGCCCATTCATTTTCCAGAATGTATGGTACAAAGAATAATATTGACATACTTACAAAAAAGTAAGTTCTTGTCAATAAACATAAGCTTATTTATAATCACCGTTGTTCACAGCATTTAATAAATGCTGTTTTTTAAAGAAAATAAGTTAGTGTATTCTAACAAAAGTAAGCGAAAAAGGAGAATGATGGTAATTATGATAAAGACATTTATTAAGAAAAATATAATTACATTGACTCTTGCGATACTTCTTCTGGTTTTGTCTGTTGTGTCGCTTTTTATAGGGGCAATTGATATTAATATAAAAAATTTTTTTATGGATTCACAGGCAATGGAAGTCTTTGTGATATCAAGACTGCCAAGGCTTCTGGCTATTCTGTGTACAGGAGTAGGAATGAGTGTAGCAGGACTTATAATGCAGCAGTTGTGCATGAATAAATTTGTTTCACCAACAACCGGAGCAACAATTTCATCAGCACAGTTTGGAATTCTTCTTGCACTAATACTTGCACCAGATGCCACTATATGGGGTAGAGCAATATTTGCATTTGTAAGCGCAATACTTGGTACATGGATTTTTGTCTGGTTTATACAACGCATACAGTATAAGGATATTGTGATGGTTCCACTTGTAGGAATAATGTTTGGAAATGTTATTGGAGGAGTAACGAACTTCCTTGCCTACAAGTATGAAGTTACACAGGCATTATCGACATGGCTGGTAGGACATTTTTCAATGGTATTAAAGGGAAGGTATGAAATTGTTTATCTGACTGTGCCACTCGTTATACTGGCATTCATATTTGCTAATCATTTTAACATTGTGGGTATGGGAAAAGATTTTTCAAAGAATCTTGGAGTACCATATAATTTTGTCCTTTTTGCAGGACTTACAATAGCAGCTATGATTACAGCATCAATTATAGTGGTTGTAGGTTCAATTTCTTATATAGGACTGATTGTTCCAAATGTGGTTGCAATGTTCAAGGGCGATAAGATAAGAGGAACTCTTGTTGATACCGCACTTTTTGGGGCTTTGTTTGTGCTGGTGTGTGACATTATTGGAAGAGTTGTTATTATGCCGTATGAACTTCCAATTGAACTTATAGTTGGAATACTTGGAAGTATGATATTTGTAGCACTGTTAATATACAGACTTAAGCATGGAAGAAAGATTGTTAGTATTAAATTATTTAATGAGCAGAAAGAGGTAAATAATGAACAGGAAAAGAAATATATATAAGTTGATTATTCTTGCTGTTATCGTTCTGCTTGCAATGGCAGCTTATATGACAATAGGTGTTAAATTTCATAATGAGAGACTTATGAGATTTGCATTCAAAATAAGATATCCCAAACTTATTGCAATGATAATCACGGCATTCACAATAGGTGGGGCATCAATAGTGTTTCAGTCAGTTATAAATAATACTATTGTTACTCCGTGTCTTTTAGGAATGAATTCGCTTTATACACTTATACATACAGCAGTAGTGTTTTTCTTAGGGTCAGGCAGTATGCTTGTTATAAATGCGAATATGAGTTTTGCACTTGACCTTGTAATAATGGGGGTTGTAGCAACATTTATATATAGTTATCTTTTTAAAGTGACTAACCATAACGTGCTTTATGTATTGCTTATCGGAACGGTTCTTACATCATTCTTTTCGAGCATACAAAGCACACTGACAAGAGTAATGGATCCTAATGAATATGACACACTTCTTACTTCGTTAGTTGCAAGTTTCAGTAATATTAATTCTGAAATAATAATTTTTTCATTGATTATTATTGCAGCAATTATTGTGATATTTCGAAAAGAACTTGCAATGCTTGATGTGCTTACACTTGGAAAAGAGCAGGCTGTTAATCTTGGAGTTGATTATGACAAATGTATAAGAAGACTTTTACTTGCTGTTACATTATGTATATCGGTTGCTACAGCAATGGTTGGACCAATATCATTTCTTGGTCTGATAATTGCTAATCTTTCGAGACAGATGTTAAAAACATACAGCCATACACAGCTGATACTTGGTTCTGCATTATTTGGGATGATAGGACTTATATTAGGACAACTTATAGTTGAAAGGGTGTTTGTCTATGCAATACCTGTAAGTGTGTTTATTACAGTTGGAGGAGGAATATATTTCCTGTATCTGTTGCTTGCAGGAAAAAGAGCATAATACTAAGAAGGAGAACAATGATGGTTGTAGATAAATTGTTGAAAAAATATGACAAAAAAGTAGTTGTAGATTCAGTAAGCTTTTCTATACCAAAAGGTAAGGTTACATCATTTATTGGACCTAATGGAGCAGGAAAATCTACAGTTATGGGAATGATATCAAGGCTTATTGCTAATGATGCAGGTATTATTGAATTTCATGGGAAGTCAATGCATGATTGGAAAAGTAAGGAGCTTGCAAAGCATCTGGCAATACTTACCCAGAGCAATAATATACAGATGAAGATTACAGTTGAAGAACTTGTTGCATTTGGAAGGTTTCCTCATTCAGGTGGAAGGCTTAATGATAAGGATAAAGATATTATTAATAAGTCAATTGAATACATGGAACTTAATGAATTCAGAAACAGATTTATAGATGAGCTGTCTGGAGGACAGAGACAGCGTGCATATATTGCGATGGTTATAGCACAGGATACAGAATTTATTCTTCTTGATGAGCCTACGAATAATCTTGACATATATCATGCAACTAATCTTATGAAAATTATAAGAAAACTAAGTGATGAACTTGGAAAAACGGTTGTCACGGTTTTACATGAAATTAATTATGCGGCATTTTATTCTGATTATATATGTGCATTTAAAGATGGCAGGGTTGCCCAATTTGGTACAGTTGATGAGGTTATGACCAAAGAAGTATTATCAGAGATATATAATGTCGATTTTGAAATAATGAATATACAGGGCAGACCATTGTCAATATATTATTAATTTATTATGGCTTCAGGCCTTGCATGCGGGCTTTAGCATATATGTATGATGTCAGTCGCGAAGCATTGTACAGAAAAATAAAAATAGAAGAGGATAACATATAATGAAAAAAATCACAGCTATATTATTAATGGCACTTATGGTTCTTTCACTTACTGCGTGTGGTAACCAGACAGGTAAGGATAATAATGGTTCAGAGGGAAGTACAGAACCAACAAGCGTAACAATAACAACATTAAATGGACAGAAAGAGCAGACACAGCTTGAGGTTCCATATAATCCTGAAAGAATTGCAATTCTTGACCTTGCTGCTCTTGATATAATAGATAGTATCGGTGTTGGTGACAAAGTTGTTGGAATGGCACAGACAAGCATTGATTATCTTTCTCATTATTCAGAAAACAAGAGCATAAAGAATCTTGGTACAATAAAAGAAGCTGATATTGAAGCAGTTATGGAATGCGAGCCGGATATAATATTTATCGGTGGAAGACTGTCAGCTTCATATGATAAATTAAGTGAAATAGCTCCTGTTGTATATCTTGCAACAGACAGCAGTATTGGACTTGTTGAAAGCACTTTGAAAAATGCAAAAACAATAGCATCTATATTTGGCAAAGAAAACGAAGTTGAAGATAAGGTTAATCAGTATAATGACAGAATTAACAATTTAAAGAATATTGCATCCGGAAAGAATGCTCTTGTAGGAATGACAACAAGCGGAAGCTTTAATATTCTTGGCAATGATGGAAGATGCTCAATTATAGGTAATGAGATTGGCTTCAATAATCTTGGAGCAACAGGAAATACTTCAACACATGGAAATGAGGCTTCTTTTGAAACAGTGGTTGCAAAGAATCCAGAGTATATATTTGTTATGGACAGAGATAAGGCTATAGGAAAAGCAGGTGCAGCATCTGCTAAGGAAATAGTCGAAAATGATCTTGTAAAATCAACTCCTGCATATAAGAATAATCATATTGTTTATCTTGAAAATCCTAATGTATGGTATACAGCAGAGGGCGGAATTCAGGCGCTTGATATGATGCTTAAGGATCTTGAAAAGGGGCTTGGAGTAAAATAATATAATGAAAAGTTATAAGCTGATAGTGGCTTATGTATGATTTTTGATGTGATACCTATAGGTAGTCGTATTATCGGCGGATTTATAGGTAGAAATAAGAAAAAATCTTGTATTATTTTGATAATTATTCTGAAAACACCTATAAGATGGTTCATTATGAATCGTCTTATAGGTGTTTTTTGCTGGAAATTTTTGGAATGAGTGAAAAAGTACCTATATATGTTTATGAAAAATGATATTTATAGGAATGGCAATTCCACATGAATAAATCTATACGAAAATAAAAATCACATAAAAGAATCCGCATGAAAATAAAAGCGGCATAAACCAAGAGGTTATAAGCAAAATTAAGCTTATTTCACAATGATAAGCAGGAATCTCTATATAGAAATCATGTTGACGCCACAAGAATATACATATATAATTACCTATGATAATTAACAAAGATAATTAATTCCATAAGCATATAATTTAAGGAGACGAATGTATTATGAAACCGGACAAGATTAAGAGAATGCTGGATGCCTGTTATCTGGCTAAGAGAATCAGGGAACTGCTGCCAGAGCTGCCATATGGGGTTGCACCTGCTTATATCCAGTATATTGATGTGATTCATCATCTGTTGGAGACTAATGATTGTGTCAAGGTTTCGGACATCAGTGACTGGCTTAATCTTCCAAGACCGGGTGTTACACGTACTGTCAAGGATATGGAAGTTAAGGGATATCTTAAGAAGACTACTTCACAGGAAGATGCAAGGATAACTTATATTACGGTTACGGATAAGGGTGAAGAGTTGTCTAAGAAATATGATGCTGACTATTACAGCCGGCTTAGCAAATATCTTACGGATATTAGTGATGAAGAGGCTGATTCTATGATCGAAACTATTAACAAATTCTACAAGGTGATGAGCGAAAGGAAAGTTGACATTGAATAATTCAAAATCAGATTTTACACAGGGAAGTATATTAGGAAAGCTGATTCCTTTTATGATGCCAATACTTGGGGCATTAATATTACAGGCAGCATATGGTGCAGTTGACTTGCTTGTTGTTGGAAGATTCGGAACTACTGAAGGCCTTTCAGCCGTATCGACAGGAAGCCAGGTACTTAATTTAGTTACATTTGTTATAACACAGTTTGCAATGGGTGTTACAGTGCTTATTGCAAGATATATTGGTGAGAAAAGACCGGAGCAGATAGGCACTCTGATAGGCGGAGCTATTGTTGTGTTTACAATGATTTCAGTGGTGCTTTTCGTTGTTATGATTATTTTTTCAAGACAGATTGCAGTTATAATGCAGGCACCGAAAGAAGCAGTAGGTCTTACATCTGTATATGTAAAAATATGTGGCTCAGGAATATTCTTTATAGTTGCATATAATCTTCTTTCAGCAATATTCAGGGGACTTGGAGACAGCAAATCACCTCTTATATTCGTTGCAGTTGCATGTGTTATTAATATTGTAGGTGACCTTGTTCTTGTTGCAGGGTTTAACATGAATGCTGCCGGAGCTGCTATTGCGACAGTCGCAGCACAGGCGGTAAGTGTTGTATTTGCACTTGTATTACTTTTTAAGAGAAAACTTCCGTTTAAGATAACTAAGAAAGATTTCTCAATTAACAGACATTGCAGGAGAGCATTAAAGGTCGGACTTCCACTTGCATTACAGGAATTTCTTACACAGATTTCATTCCTTGCTTTATGTGCATTCGTTAACAGACTGGGATTACAGGCATCGTCAGGATATGGTGTTGCATGTAAAATAGTTAATTTTGCAATGCTCATACCAAGCTCACTTATGCAGTCAATGGCGTCATTTGTTTCACAGAATGTCGGTGCAGGCAATGAAAAGAGAGCAAAGAGGACGATGTTTGCCGGTATTGGTGTTGGACTTGTGATAGGCTGTATAGTATTCCTGTTCGTGTTGTTTAAGGGTGACCTTCTCACAGCAATATTTACAACTGACGAGGCTGTTATACAGAATGGATATGATTACCTTAAGGGATTTGCGTTAGAGACGATTGTTACAGCAATATTATTCAGTATGATTGGATATTTTAACGGTCATGACAAGACGGTATGGGTAATGATTCAGGGCCTTACACAGACACTGCTTGTCCGTCTGCCGTTTGCATATTATATGAGTATCCAGCCTGATGCGAGTCTTACTAAGATTGGTCTGGCTGCTCCGGTTGCAACTATTTTTGGAATTGTGTTAAATGTGGTATTCTATATCTGGTGTGACAGAAAAGATAAGGCAAAGCATGATGGTTAATGATAAAATATATCAATAAATGAGTTTTGTGATGTGAAATATTGACATGAAAATATAAAGATAATATACTAATAACGATGTTATATAACATTGTTATAGATAGGAGGAGTAAGTGTCTAAGGCGGTTGAAGGTGTTACTGAAAAGATAGAAGAATATGCCCGAAAAGAATTTAAGAGCAAAGGTTATGTTGATGCTTCGTTAAGAACAATTGCGATGGAAGCTGGAACTACAACTGGTTCAATATATTCACGATATGGCGGAAAAGAAGGCCTTTTTTCAGCATTGGTTGAGCCGGCAGCAAGGGAATTTACGGAAATCTTTGAAGATGTCCAGAAGAAATTTCATGCGATGGAGAGTGAGATGCAGACAGAAAGCCTTGATGAATATTCAAGAAATGGGATGATACAGCTTGTTGAGTATATGTATAACCATTTTGAGGAGTTTAATCTTCTGGTGAATTGTTCTCACGGTACGAAGTTTCAGAATTTTGTTGAACATCTAGTTGATATTGAGACAGATTATACATACAAATATATGGAAGCGGTCGGACTTAAGTTCAAGGAGGGCAGACCTTTGACAAAGGATTTCATGCATATTATGAATACCGCACTTTTTGAGAGTTTTTTCGAGGTGGTAAGACATAATATGTCTAAGGAAGAGGCAATGGAGTATATTGATCTGCTTGAAAAGTATCACAGTGCAGGCTGGAGCGTAATATACGATGAATGTAAATAATAATATATGGCTGTCAGTAATGGCAGCCTTTATTTAAAGGCACAGGTTAGCAATATCTTACTCTGAATAGTGTTATATAACGAAGCAGTAAAGCAAGGAGGATAATTATGGCAAAGAAAGAGGAAAAGCCAGATACAATTAAGCAGTTGTTTGAATATGCCGGTAATTACAGGTATCTGACAATTGCGTCATGGGTACTTGCTACGATAAGTGCTTTCGTTGCACTTGTACCATTTTATTTTATATGGAGATTAATTAAAGAGGTGCTTCGTGTTGCACCTGATTATGGCAATGCGCAGAACCTGTCTGTATATGGCTGGAGTGCCGTTGCATTTGCAATAGGAGCAATGCTTATTTACATAGGTGCATTGATGTGTTCGCATCTGTCAGCATTCAGGATTCAGGCCAATATGCGCTCTAAGCTTATGAGACATATACTTACACTTCCGCTTGGATTCATGGACGAAGAGGGAAGCGGTAAGGTAAGAAAGATTGTCAATGAATCAAGCGCTGCGACAGAAACCTATATTGCACACCAGCTTCCTGACAAATGTGTTGCAACAGCCACACCAGTCGGGCTTGTGCTTCTTCTTTTAGTGTTTGACTGGCGACTTGGACTTCTGTGCCTTATTCCGGTTGTAATCGCATTTGTAGTAATGAGCTGCATGATGGGCGACAACATGAAAAAGAAAATGGCAGAGTACCAGAATGCATTGGAGGAAATGTCGAGCGAGGCGGTTGAGTATGTGAGAGGAATTCCTGTTGTCAAGACATTTGGACAGTCAGTATTTTCGTTCAAGAGATTCAGGGATTCTATCAAGAAATATGAGAAGTGGACTGTATCTTACACAAAGGATTTAAGAATCCCGATGATGGGTTATACTGCAGCCATTAATGCAGTATTTGCAATACTTATTGCGGGAACATTCCTTTTCGGCGGAGTTAAGAGCGGCACGGTAAACAACACATTTTTACTGAATCTGATGTTTTATATAATTATTACGCCTATTATTACAGTCACACTTACAAAGATGATGTATGCAGGCGAGAATACAATGGTTGTTGAGGACGCACTTTCGCGAATTAACAGTATTATAGAAAGAAAGCCGTTAGAGCAGACCGCTGATAAGAAGCACCCTGCAGATACATCTATCACATTTGAAAATGTTTCATTCAGATATCCGGGTGCGGTAAATGATGCACTGCATGATGTCAGTCTTGAGATAAATGCGGGTGAGCAGGTCGCATTTGTCGGACCTTCCGGTGGTGGAAAGACAACGCTTGCAAGGCTTATCGCAAGATTTGCAGATGTCACAGAGGGCAATATATTAATCGGCGGTGTAAATGTTAAGAACATTGATGAGAAAGAACTTATGGATACAGTATCTTTCGTATTTCAGGACAGCCACCTGCTTAAAATGTCTATACTGGATAATGTCCGTATGGGTAAGAAGGACGCCACAAGGCAGGAGATTATGGAAGCATTAAAGAATGCACAGTGCGATGATATTATCGAGAAGCTTCCGGACGGAATAGACACGGTAATCGGTTCGAAGGGAACTTACCTGTCAGGCGGTGAAGCCCAGAGAATTGCTATAGCAAGAGCAATGTTAAAGAATTCTCCTATACTTATACTTGATGAAGCTACTGCATTTGCTGACCCTGATAACGAGGCAAAGGTGCAGGCAGCATTTGAAAGGCTTTCACAGGGAAAGACAGTTATTATGATTGCCCACAGATTGTCGTCAGTTACTGGAGTTGATCGTGTATATGTATTAAAGAATGGTCAGATTAACCAGAGTGGAAAGCATAATGAACTGGCAGAGTCAGGCGGATTGTATGCACATATGTGGGAGGAATATAACAAATCAGTAAACTGGAAAGTGGGTGTGTAATATGAAAGAAAAGCTTATGCATAAATATGCCCTTTCAAGTCAGGGCGCTCAGGATATGATTAAGGCATTCATATCAGTTACAATATCTGATTTGATACTGATGATACCTGTGTCTTTATTGTATTTTCTTGTTAAAGATTATACGGAAGGAAATCTGGCAGGAAGAGGCGGATTCTATATTGCCGGAGTTATTATCACACTTGCATTGATTGCGGTATCAACATATATCCAGTATAATGCAACATTTTTATCAACATATGTAGAGAGTGGTGTAAGACGAATTACACTTGCAGAGAAGTTAAGAAAGATTCCGCTTTCATTCTTTGGAAAGAAGGATTTGTCTGACCTTACAAGTACTATCATGGCTGACTGCGCACAGATGGAGACTGCATCATCACATTTTATACCGGAGCTTGTCGGAGCGTGCATATCTACAGCATTTGTAGCAATAGGACTATTCTTCTTTGACTGGAGAATGGCAATAGCAGCACTGTGGGTACTTCCGATATCATTCATTATAGTCAGCTGCTCTGGAAAGGTTCAGAGAAAGCTTAACGAAAAGCAGGTGGCACTGAAAATGACGTGTGCAGATGGTATTCAGGAGTGCCTTGAAAGTGTCAGAGATATTCGGGCATATAATACTCAGGAAGAGTATATGAAGGGACTTGATGAGAAAATTAAGGCAGTTGAGAAGCATGCTGTAGCTACAGAACTTGGAACTGCTGTGTTTGTTGGAAGTGCACAGATGATTCTCAAGCTTGGTATTGCAACAGTTGCTTTGGTAGGCGGAGCATTATTAGCCAGTGGAAAGTTAGATGTTATCACATTTTTCATGTTTCTTATGGTTGTATCAAGAATATATGATCCAATGCAGGTATCTTTACAGAATCTTGCGGCAATTATCGCATCAGATGTACAGAGTGCAAGATTAGACGAGATACTTTCACATGATGTGCAGGAAGGTTCGGAGAAGCTTGATAACAAGGGGTATGACATAGAGTTTTCTAATGTAGGATTCTCATATGATACAGGTGATGTTGTATTAAATGATGTATCTTTTACTGCAAAGCAGGGGGAGGTAACAGCTCTTATCGGTCCGTCAGGCGGAGGAAAGACAACAGTTTCACGACTTGCAGCCCGTTTCTGGGACGCTGATAAGGGAAAGATAACAGTTGGTGGAATGGACATATCAATGATTGACCCAGAGACACTAATGTCGCTTTACTCTATAGTATTTCAGGATGTTACACTGTTTAATAATACAGTTATCGAGAACATCAGGATAGGAAAAATGGATGCAACGGACGAAGAAGTTATCGCAGCAGCAAAACTTGCACATTGTGATGAATTTGCTGAAAAATTATCAAACGGCTGGAACACAATGATTGGAGAGAATGGCTGTGAGCTTTCAGGTGGTGAAAGACAGAGAATATCCATAGCAAGAGCGTTCTTAAAAGATGCACCAGTAATACTTCTTGACGAGGCAACAGCTTCCTTAGATGTTGATAATGAAACAATGATACAGGAATCATTATCACAGCTTATAAAGAATAAGACAGTAATGATAATAGCTCATAGAATGAGAACAGTAGCAGACGCCGACAAAATAGTAGTATTAAAAAATGGTAAAGTAGCAGAAAGCGGTAAACCATCAGAACTTATGGCAAAATCCGGAATATACGCAGGTATGGTAAACACACAGCTTACAGCTGCTAACTGGAGTCTATAACTATACATTTATCAGATAACTTACACTTGATATATGCATGTTGACAGATTGTCACGAAATATAATGTATGTTATAATAACTGACATTAATATAAAGGAAGATTTCTGCAAAAGAAACAAGGTCAGATTATGTTAACATACTCGTTTGAAAACATTGGAAAAGAATCAATATATGAATATTTATACAAATGTATCAAAAAAGATATAATAGAAGGCAGACTTGTTAAGGGTGAGCATCTTCCTTCAAAGAGAACGCTTGCTGTCAATCTTGGAATAAGCACCATAACAGTAGAGAATTCATATGGACAGCTTATGAGTGAAGGATATATATATTCTGTGCCTAAGAAGGGCTATTATGTATCGGATATTTCAGGTGTTGCAAGGATAAAGCCGGTAAAATATGAAGTTCCTGAAATAACCGCAAAGAAGAAGACCAGATATAAATTAGATTTATCATCAAACAGGACAGATTCTGGAAGCTTTCCATTTGCAACATGGGCTAAGCTTATGAGACGTGTTATAACAGACAGGCAGGATGATCTTATGAAAATTTCTCCGGGAGAAGGAACATGGGAGTTAAGAAAAGCGATTGCTATGCATCTGGCTTCATTTCGTGATATGAAGGTAACACCCGGACAGATAATCATTGGCGCCGGAACGGAATATATGTATAGTCTTCTTATACAGCTTTTGGGAAGAGATAAAGTGTATTGTGTTGAAGATCCGGGATATTCTAAGATAGCAAGGATATATGCAAGTAATAATGTGAAATTCTGTTATGCCGGTATGGATGATGAAGGAATGAAACCGGAAGCGGTAAGAGAATGTATGGCAGATATTGTTCATATAAGTCCTACACATCATTATCCGACAGGTATAACAATGCCGGTAAGCCGGCGTTTTGAATTGCTTGCATGGGCTAATGAAAAGCCGGACAGATATATAATAGAAGATGATTATGATTCAGAATTTCGTATGACAGGAAAGACAATTCCGACTATGAAAAGCATAGATATAAGTGAAAAGGTTATATATATGAATACATTTTCAAGAACACTGACACCGACAATCCGAATCAGTTATATGGTTCTGCCACCACACCTTGCAGCAACATATCAGGAAAAACTTGATTTTTATGCATGTACTGTATCTAATTTCGAGCAGTATGCACTTGCTGCATTCATAGAAGAAGGATATTTTGAGAAACATTTAAACAGAATGAGACTGTATTATACGAAACAGAGAGAGGCTGTTCTTTCAGTACTTAAAGAGGAACCGTTCAAATGTGTTGGAAGAGTAAGAGAGGCTGATTCAGGGCTGCATTTTATTCTTGAACTTAATACATTACTTTCTGATAATGAGGTAAAAAGAAAACTTGAGGCAGAAGGCATCCATATAAATGCGTTATCTGAGTACTATCATAGTAATACTGATGAATACAGCCACAGCTTTGTTATCAGCTATTCTGATATGAAGATAGAAAACTTCAGAATTGCATGCAGTAAAATGTCAGAACTTACACCTTTATGATGATTATTTATGATTGATTGTGAATGAATATAACAGTTGCAAAGAATGTAATAAAGCGGTAAAATCTGTTTATGTGATTTGTAAATAATGTGAGAGGATATTGACAAAAGTATGGTAGACTACAGCATTTTTCCGCTTGATGAAGAGATTAAAGACAAGCTTGCAAAGCTGGAAATAAGTTATGCATTTCAACCTATATTTTATCCGAATGGCAGGGATATATATGCATATGAGGCTTTAATGAGACCTAAGAATATTGGGGTTATGGATTTAATTGAAGAGTTCAGGATAAAGAATGATTTGCATACACTTGAGGTCGCAACTATATTTGGAGCAGTACAGTGTTATGCAAAGCGAGGATACCATTCATATATAGCAATTAATTCATTTCCTGCGGAATCATTTACTGCAGAGGAGCAGGCTGTTTTTGATGAATTCTATGCCGATGTTCTGGGAGATAAGGGGATAATAGAGATTCTGGAATACACAGCACTGGACATTGACAAATGGCAGTCTAAGAAGAATTCAATTAACAGAAGCAGATTCAATATTGCACTTGATGATTTTGGAACAGGCAATAATAATATGATGGCAGTGGATATATTTGCACCGCATATTGTAAAGCTGGACAGAAGTCTGATAACAGATATTGAGAATGATGTTGATAAGCAGGAGTATTACTATTATTATAGAGATAGCTTCCATAAAAGAGGCATCAAAGTGCTTGCTGAGGGTATTGAATCAAGAGAAGAGTATGAATTCTTAAGGGATAATGGTATTGATTTAGTGCAGGGATTTTATCTTGGACGACCGGAATAAGATGAATGCCAGTTTATATTTTTTTTATAAATGCTTTATACAATATATATTAACATATCACAAAGTATGTTGTATTATGATGGAGTAAAGAAAACATTTTTTCTCCCTCATATTTTTTTAAAAAGAGCGATGGCAGAGTTAATTTGCCGTCGCTCTTTTTTTGCGCGGACAGCGATGAGAATGTACAAGAAGAAGTGACAGCCATGCTTGCATGGGCTGGGGCTTGTTCTTGTATATTCGGGGAGCGTCGCGACAATGCCAGAACGCAGTTCTGGCATATGAGCTGTCCGTGCGGACAGCGATGAAAATAGATAAGAAAAAGTGGCAGCGATGAGTATTTCAAATTATATATGGCAAACACCACCATATTAGTGATATAATAATTAATATTTTCAGTATTTCAGGTTCAGTGATATCTAAGGCAATGAGACTGGAATAATATATAACACAGAATAGGGAGAAAATTATGGGAAAGAAAATTGCCAGAATTATAGGCAGGGTGTTACTGGTGGTACTTGTTACTATAGTAATGCTGGTAGGAACTTTATTCATTATGATTAAGAGAATATGCAGCGATTCAGCACCTGCTGCCAGAAATCTTTTTATATCAACAGTTCTTGAATCAGGTCAGATGAAGTTTCTTGCTTCGTGGTTCTGTACAGATGCGCAGATTAATGAGGTAATTAATGCTAATAAGATGGAGTCAATGGATTCGGATATTGATACATCTCTTATTAATATATCAACAGACACAGATACACAGACGGTTGACAATAACGGAGAAGCAGAGCAGTTTGACGGGAATGGAATAAGAATGGTTGAGATTTCAGGAAGGTCATTCTTTGGAAAAATGCTGATTATAAAAGATCCGTCACAGGTTAAGGTCGGAACTACATACCCATGGGGAGATTACGGTAAGGAGCTTCATGAGATTGTAAGCGGAGCAGGAGCTGTTGCAGGAGTTAACGGAGGTCTGTATGTTTCATCAGGAAACAGAGGCGGCTCACCACTTGGAATTGTGGTGCAGGACGGTAAGATTACATATAACAGTCCTTCAGCACTTTCAGGTCTTTACTTAATTGGACTTAATAAGGATAACCTTTTAGTTGTTAAAGATATAGATGGTATGTCGGCAGCAGATTTTGAAAGCTATGTAAATGAAGCCGGGATCAGGGATGCTGTTGCTTTCCAAGAGGAAAGCTCTGATTCTAATAATCATTTTGTTCCGCTTATTATTAACAATGAAGCAAGAGTATTAAAAGGTCAGGGAAGCGGGGCTAACCCTAGAACAGCAATCGGACAGAGAGCTGACGGAGCAATACTTCTTTTAGTTACAGATGGAAGAGGTGCTTCAGGACATCTTGGTGCAACTGCGTCAGACCTGATATCAGTCATGCAGGAATATGGAGCAGTCAATGCAGCCAACCTTGATGGCGGAAGTTCTTCAACAATGGTATATAACGGTGGCTATGAGATGACAAGCGTAACATTTTATTATCAGAATTCATCATGGAAGCTGCCAACAGCATTTGTTGTAATGCCTAAGTAATTGGAAGGAGAACTGTATAGATATGAAAAACAATACTAAGAAGTCTATAAAGATAGGCAGAATCAATATACCATTAAATTACTGGACAGGGCTTGCTGTATATGCAGTGATTCTTCTTATTCTTGCAATCTGTATGATTGTATATACGGGTTCATGCCTTAAGAAATATGAGAATTCACAGTCGGACAAGGTAATGAATGATTTCCTTAATGACTTTACAAAGATGGCTGCTGATAAGACATTGGCTGATAATATTGAGCTTCCAGCCAGCAGTGAATTTGAGGGAAAAGATACATTTGTCAATATGTACATGTCCGAATTAGATGGTACAACTGACTATACATATAAGAAATCAGAGGGCAGTTATAATACAGAAGAGCCTATGTATGACATATATGCTGATGACAAGAAGGTTGCCAGAATGACTCTGGAAGCTAAAGACCAGCATGTCGTTCTTGGGATACTCACAGTGTTTGACTGGAAGGTTAAATCAATTGAGCCTGTATTTTCAGCAAAGACTAACGATTATACTGTATCAATTCCGGAAGGGTATACATTTACAGTTAATGGAATAACTGTGTCAGATGATTACAAGACTGGTAAGGTTATAGAAAATCCTGATTTTGTGAATGTTTCTAAATATGTTACAATGCCAAAGTCAGTTGAATATAAGCTGACAGGATTTGTCAATAAGCCGGAGATTAAGATATATAATGCATCAGGCAGTGAAGTTACTGCAAATGTAGATGCTAAGGGAAATGTATCTGTAGCTGCAAGTGGCAATTCTGCCGATATGCCATCAGAAAGAAAAGAAGAAGCTCTTAATATGGCAAAAATATGGGATAATTTTCTTACTAATGATTTAAGCGGTTCAGGTCATGGACTTGCAACAGTGCAGCAGTATCTTATTGAGGATTCGTATTACTGGAATCTTGCAAAAGATTATGCTTCAAGTGCAGATATAACATTTATCAGTGACCACACATTGTCAGGAAATCCGTATACAGGAGTGACAGTTGATAATTATATTGAATATAATGATGACTGCTATTCATGCCATATTGCATTTACAAAGAATATGACACTTACCGCAGGTGGTGCGAGAAAAGATGTTATTGATTCGACATTCTATTTCGTGAAATATGATGGCAGATGGGCGATTGCGGATATGATTGCGACTACTAAGTGATTTATTCCATGCAGAAGAGAAGTAGAATATTAAGAAAAATGTGCAGGATGCCAATTAAGGGGTGTCCTGCACTTGTCATGTGTGCTACAATGATTATTGAGAAGAATTATCAATAATGATTTGGGCAGATTATTTAGAAAAGGAAGACACACATGAAGTTAAATGAACTTAATATTGGACAATGTGCAAGAATTACCTCAGTTGGCGGTGAAGGCGCATTAAGACAGCATTTTCTTGATATGGGCGTAATTCCCGGGGCGGAGGTTACGCTTGTAAAACTCGCACCTATGGGTGATCCAATGGAATTACAGATACATGGCTATGAACTTACACTTCGAGTTGCCGATGCAGGAGAGATTACTATTGATCCTATAGATGAGCGTACAAGAAAACACGAAAGACCAGACCGAATATATAAGTCTGACCATCCGGGACTTGGTGAGACTGGTAAATACCATGCTAAGGGAGATGGAGAAAAGCTTCCTGAAGGAACAAAGCTTACATTTGCACTGGTTGGTAACCAGAATTGTGGAAAGACAACTCTGTTTAATCAGCTTACCGGTTCTAACCAGCATGTCGGAAATTTTCCGGGAGTTACGGTTGACTGCAAGAGCGGTATGATTAAGGGACATGAGAATACATCAGTTACGGATTTACCGGGAATATATTCTATGTCTCCGTACAGCAGTGAGGAGATTGTTTCGAGAAATTTTGTGCTTAATGAGAAGCCAAAGGCGATTATTAATATTGTTGATGCAACTAATATTGAGAGAAATATGTATCTTACAATGCAGCTTTTAGAGATGGATGTGCCTATGGTTCTTGCACTTAATATGATGGACGAGGTAGTAGGCAATTCAGGTTCTATTGATATTAATGGCATGGAAAATATGCTTGGAATCCCGGTTATTCCTATATCTGCTGCCAAGAATGAAGGCGTTGATGAGCTTATAAGGCATGCACTTCATATTGCAGAATATCAGGAAAAGCCGGAAAGAACTGATTACTGTGATGAGAATGATTTCGGAGGAGCAGTACACAGATGTATACATGCAGTAATTCATCTTATAGAGGATCATGCAAAGAGAGCTGATATTCCAGTAAGATTTGCAGCAAGTAAGATTATTGAGGGTGACCCTCTTATATTAAAACTGTTGCAGCTTGATGAGAATGAAAAAGAAATGCTTGAGCATATTGTACTTCAGTTGGAGAATGAGAGAGGTCTTGACAGAAGTGCGGCAATCGCGGACATGAGATTTACATTTATAGAGAAGATATGTGAAGCTAATGTTGTTAAGCCTAAGGCAAGTAAAGAAAGAATACGAAGCCAGAAGATTGATAAGATTCTTACTGGGAAATATACGGCAATACCTTGCTTTGTAGCAATTATGCTTGCAATATTCTTTCTTACATTCAATGTGATTGGTGCATTTTTACAGAATGTTCTGCAGATGGGTGTTGATGCACTTACTGGCGTTGTTGACAATGCACTTGCAGCGGCAGGCGTGAATAAGGTTATTCACAGTCTTGTAATAGATGGAATATTTGCAGGTGTCGGCTCAGTGCTTTCATTCCTGCCGATTATTGTTACACTGTTTTTCTTCTTATCACTTATGGAGGACAGTGGTTATATTGCAAGAGTTGCATTTTTTATGGATAAGCTGTTAAGAAAGATTGGTCTGTCAGGAAGAAGCATCGTTCCTATGCTGATTGGATTTGGATGTACTGTTCCTGCAGTTATGGCAACAAGAACACTCCCAAGTGAGAGAGACAGGAAGATGACAATTCTTCTTACCCCATTTATGAGCTGTTCAGCCAAGCTGCCAATATATTCATTCTTTGTAAGTGCATTTTTCCCGGGAAAGGGTGCATTTATAATGGGTGCATTATATTTCTTTGGAATTATTATGGGAATTCTTGTGGCATTGCTTTATAAAGGAACATTATTCAAGGGCGAAGCTGTTCCTTTTGTTATGGAGCTTCCTAATTACAGACTTCCAGGCATGAAAAATGTTTTGCAGTTATTATGGGAAAAGGCCAGGGATTTCTTGCAGAGAGCATTTACAGTTATATTTGTTGCAACTGTAATTGTCTGGTTTTTACAAAGCTTCAATCTGCACCTTAATCTTGTTACAGATTCAAAGGACAGCATACTTGCACTTATTGCGGGAATAATAGCCCCTGTATTTGCACCTTTGGGACTTGGTGACTGGAGAATATGTACATCTTTGCTGTGTGGTGTCATGGCAAAGGAAAGCGTCGTGTCAACAATGCAGATACTTTTCGGAACTGGCATACAGGCAGCACTTTCAACAGCCGGCGCAGCCGCAATGCTTGTATTCAGTCTTCTGTACACACCTTGTATCGCAGCAATTGCCTCGGTAAAGCGTGAGCTTGGTGGAAAGTGGGCTGTTATAATGGTTGTGTGGCAGTGCCTGATTGCGTGGGTGATGGCATTTGTTGTGCATGCTGTTGTGATGCTATTCTAGAAAGCATTTATTTCATGTGACATTACTGGTGAAAATGTGGTAAAATAACATAAGATTATGCTGAAAGCAAGGAGCGGATGGTTATGAAATACATTTTTACTAATGGACATATCCTTGATGGAACTAAGGATATGAAAGTTTTGGATGGTCATTCTGTGCTTGTTGAAGATGACAAGATTACTGGTATTGTGAAGGGTAACACTGTACCAGACGGCTTTAAGGAGATTAATCTTGAAGGCAGATACCTTATGCCGGGGCTTATTAATATGCATGTTCATCTTGCAGGCAATGGAAAGCCACAGAAAAAGCAGAGAGATAATGAAAAGACTGTTAAGCTGCTTATGGGAACAGCACTTTCAAGGGCTGTGACATATAAGGTTGTAAAGGATTTTGCAAAGACAGAGCTTATGAGTGGTGTTACTACTATAAGAACTGTCGGAGGTCTGGCTGATTTTGATACAAGAGTAAGGGATGATATCAGAAATGGCAAGGCTGACGGACCAAGAATTCTTGCAGCTAATGAAGGAATTTCTGTGCCGGGTGGACATATGGCTGGTTCTGTTGCAGTAGCTGCACATAATATAGATGAGGCGCTTGTGCAGGTTGATATTGCAAAGAGTCAGAATGTTGACCTTATCAAGCTTATGATTACAGGCGGTGTGCTTGATGCCAAGGCTAAGGGCGTGCCGGGTGAACTTAAGATGCAGCCTGAGATGGTAAAGGCAGTGTGTGATAAGGCACATGCGCTTGGATATAAGGTTGCTGCACATGTTGAATCGCCAGAGGGCGTAAGGGTTGCACTACAGAATGGCGTTGATTCAATAGAGCATGGAGCAAAGCCTGATGATGAGATAATACATTTGTTTAAGGAAAATAATGCGTTTCTTTGTACAACATTATCTCCTGCACTGCCATATGCGCTTTTTGACAGAAGCGTATCTAATGCGTCAGAGGTCGAGCAGTACAATGGTAATATTGTGTTTGAGGGAATCAAGGAATGTGCCAAAGCTGCAATTGCCAATGACATTCCGGTCGTGCTTGGTAATGATGTTGGCTGTCCATGGATTACACAGTATGATTTCTGGAGAGAGCTTTATTATTTTCACAAATATGTCGGTGTGAGCAATGCATTTGCACTATACACAGCTACGCTTAACAGTGCAGTAATGGCAGGGATTGGTGATGCTACGGGTTCTGTTGAAGCTGGTAAATGTGCTGACCTTATTGTGACTAAGAATAATCCGTTGGATGACCTCAGAGCACTTCGTAATGTGGATTTAGTCATGGCACGAGGCAGATTGTACAATAATCCAAAGTTTAAAACGAAAAATATTGTCACTAAAGAACTGGATAAATTTTGCGATTTATGTTAATTTTATTAAAGAATTTTACTTAAAGGAATAAGATTATGAAGATAGGATTTGATAACGACAAATATTTAAAAATGCAGTCTGAGCATATTAAGGAGAGAATTGCCAAGTTTGACAATAAGTTATATCTTGAATTTGGTGGAAAGCTGTTTGATGATTACCATGCATCAAGAGTTCTTCCAGGATTTAAGCCGGATTCAAAGCTTCAGATGCTTTTACAGTTAAAGGATCAGGCGGAGGTTGTTATAGCAATCAGCGCAGAAGATATTGCAAGCAACAAGATTCGTGGTGATTATGGTATTACTTATGATCAGGAAGTTTTAAGACTTATTGATGCATTTACAGAATATGGACTTTTTGTAGGCAGTGTCTGCATCACTAAGTATTTCCAGCAGCCAGAGGTTGATAATTTTATCAAGGTGTTAGATGCACATGGAATTAAGAATTTCAAGCATTACAAGATTGCCGGATATCCTAATGATGTTGCCAAGATTGTAAGTGATGATGGTTACGGAAAGAATGAATTTATTAAGACTACCAGACCACTTGTAGTTGTTACTGCTCCTGGTCCTGGAAGCGGAAAGATGGCTACATGTCTTTCACAGCTTTACCATGAATATAAGCATGGTGTTAAGGCTGGATATGCGAAGTTTGAGACATTCCCAATCTGGAATATTCCACTTAAGCACCCTGTTAATCTTGCTTATGAGGCAGCGACAGCAGACCTTAATGATGTCAACATGATTGATCCTTTCCATCTTGAAGCATATGGAAAGACAACAGTTAATTATAACAGAGATATTGAGATATTCCCTGTACTTAACGCAATGTTTGAGCTTATTGCAGGAGAGAGTCCATACAAGTCACCAACAGACATGGGAGTTAATATGGCCGGTAACTGTATTGTTGATGATGAGGCATGCCGTTATGCTTCTAATATGGAGATTATCAGAAGATATTACAAATGTTTATGCGACCAGAAGAGAACTGGTGTAAACAGTCAGGAAATTTATAAGATTGAGCTTTTAATGAATCAGGCAGGAATCACACCATCTTCAAGACCTGTTGTTAATGCTGCACTTGAAAAGTCAGCAAAAAGCGGTGATAAACCGGCGGTTGCAATTGAGTTAGAAGACGGAACTATTGTTACTGGAAAAACAGGTGATCTGTTAGGTGCTGCGTCATCAGCATTGCTTAATGCATTAAAGCAGCTTGCAGGAATAGATGATTCAGTTGACCTGTTATCACCTGAGTCAATCAGTCCAATCCAGACTTTAAAGACTAATTACCTTGGCAGCAGGAATCCAAGACTTCATACAGATGAGATACTTATTGCACTTTCATCTTCAGTTGTAGCCAATCCTTTAGCTGATAAGGCTTTAAAGCAGATTCCTAAGCTTTATGGCTGTGATGTTCACTCAACAGTAATCCTTTCATCTGTTGATAAAGATACATTTAAGAGACTTGGAATGAACCTTACATGTGAGCCTGCATATGAGGAAGAGAAGAGATTTCATAAGAATTAAGTAATGTATTATAATTTTAGCGTTATTCAGATAAACGACCTACTAACGAATTTCATATGAGCGCGTTAGTAGGTCTTTGTATTTGTTAGAGAAACATGATAGGAAGCCGAAGCCTGCCAGATTGGACGTTGAGGCGGTGGAAAGGCATGTAGAAGTCCAAAAGTCTCGGCTAGACATGAAAGATTGGACTTTGAAGTTCTGCAAAGTCAGTAATAAAGCAATCTGAAGTCCAAAACTCCGAGCCAGTGCAAAAGAAAGCTAATTATACACAAGTTAGTCTTACAACAGGCGCAACTAATAATAAAGAACATTATGAATTATGAATACATTTGAATAAAAATAGTATAAGACCTACTAACGATTTGCAATATAAGTGCGTTAGTAGGTTTTTGTATTTGTATAATGATTTAAAGCGTTATTATTTGACACACGACAAATAATAACTTATAATGTAATAAGGAAATTTGACGCACGACAAATAAAAGGGAGGATATGCTATGGATAATAAAGTCATATTAGAAAAGCAGGATTTGACATATCTTAAATGGTCGCATATAAGAAGTTCAAGTGGAACAGCAGGAACTTTTTTGAAATCAGAATCTGTGTTAAATGGTGTTAAGAAGTATTACAAATTGTCTAATTTTGACACAGTGAGAGGTGTAGCAGGCCATGAATGCGTGAATGAGATTATTGTTGACAGACTACTGACATTACTTGGGGTTGAACATTTGGATTATGAGCTGATTAATGCTGATATAGAAATAGAAGGTAATGTTTATAATACATTTTTATGTGCATCAGAAGATTTCAAGAATCGTGGAGAAAGCAAGATTGCGCTGGATGATTATTATCGTGCAAATGCTTTGGATAAAGAGTCACATTATGATTTTTGTGTGAGGTGTGGATGGAAGGATTATATAGATACTATGATTGCAGTAGATTATATAATACTTAACAGAGACAGGCATGGTGCGAATATAGAGGTTCTTAGGAATGCAAGAACACATACTTTAAGAATTGCACCATTATTTGATCATGGATTGTCGTTGATGTATTCATGTATGGATGCCAAAGATGTTGAATCTTTTGATATATTTGAAGATAAGCGTTGTCAGAATTTTATAGGTACTTATTCATGCTCTGATAATCTGAAGCTTATAAAAGGTAAAAAAGTATTTAATGCAAAGCTGAAGCCATCTGACAAAGAATACATTTTTTATGGACTGGAGAATGTAATTTCAGATGTGTTTATTGATAAAATCTGGAACATGATTTATGAAAGGTATAAAATTTATGAAAATCTTTGAAATTGTTGATGAAGAAAATAATCTTTCGATAGGAATACTTCAGTATTATGAAAAAGAAAAAACATGTATCATAGAACTACAGGATTTCCTTGATGAATGGTCAGCACCATTATTATTTACTTCGTATGTTAAGAAACACATTTATACAATGCCAAGAGATATCAGTTTTATGTGGGTAAGAGAAAGAGTTATTCCAAGTGGAAGGCAGAATATTAAAGATATTCTGAATAATCACAGAATGAAATCATATGATGAAATGCGTTTTCTCGAAATATCAGAGGGAAGATGTTCACAGGATTCATTATACATCAGGCCAATTAATGCTTTGCCATCTTATGTAATAGAGAGAAAGAAAAGAAACCTCATAGATTGTACAACATTGGACAATAATGTTTTATTATGTTTTTTTGCTGATGAATGTACTAAAAAAATTAATCTTCGGACATTGGAATATGTAAAGGGTATAGATAAGATACTTAAGAACAAGAATTTGTATGAATCCGGGATGGTTGGAACAGATGGATATTTTGCTACATTTAATGATTCCATAGATATTCCGGCTGAAATACTTTATGATTCTGGGGAAGAGGCTGGATTGAGTCTTAATGATATTAAAACATTTATAAGTAAAAATGTACTTGATACAGGTGATGCTTGCAATCTTCTTGAGTGTTCAAGGCAGAATATTGCTTATATGATTGCACAGAAACAGCTTACAACTGTCAGAGAAGAAGTGAGGGGAAATCTGTATCTTAAAGGCGATGTGATGAGAAAAAAATGGTGATTATATTGATAAAATAGCTTGATTTTGGTATAAAATAATCAAAGGATAAGAGACTGATATGATGATAGGCTTGTAGTTCAGAAGGAAGATGATGACAAAAATTGGAGAATAAGAAGGAGGATAAATAATCCATGGCGAAATTTCAGAAAATTTCAGAAAATTCTAGAAAAGGGATTGAAGAAGCATTAGTAATAGCTATTGTTGAGTCATTTAGAAAAGAAAAAACCATAAGAGAAGATGGTACTGAGTTATATAGGTATGAAGTAGTACTCAAGAATATTAATTTTGTAAATGTCATGAGTGATGAAGAATTAAAAAAAGCAGCAGAATTAGCAGTTAATTTGCTTGAAGGATTAAAAGCTATAAATAACATAGGATTAGATAAAAATACATATGATGAAATATTCGAAGCATCAGAATCAGGAGAAGATAAGCAGATAACACAGATGTTAAAGGTGTGGAATAAGATTAGAACTGATGAGATGACGGCACTCATTAATGAAATTGATGAGCTCAGAGGAGTAGATGGCGCTTATGCAATGATTGTCTCTGACCCATCGTTAATCAATGCAATTTTAGTGGTATACAAACTGATTGTAGATAATTTTGACAATGACGATATATATTTAATGTGTGCGTATTTCCTCTTAAGAGCAATTATGAGAGTTAATAGCGAAGAAAACAATGGCATGCTTTCTTAATAAAGTCAATAAAAATATCTTTTACAATAGAATATTAGAGATGTGTATGATTTTAAAATGGAGGTAATATTTTGAGACAATGTGTATTAAGAGGTGGTCTTCCGTTTAGTGTTGAATTGCCTCAGTATAAGCCAGAGGTGGTAGAAGCTATGGAGGAAGCAAGATGAATTAGTAAAGACACTAGAGAAAAAAGATATGATAGATTTTCTGAAGTTATGGAGAATATGGATTGAAGAAAGGGGCTTTACGATATCCTTTGGTAACAAGCTTATAAGATAATAAAGTAGTAGAACTAGAAAATATATATGCAGATTGGAGAGATTATGTATCACATAATACTTGATATTCCAGAAGAGGTTTTGTACGATACCCAAATGAATCACGAACAGGCGAGCCAGTTTGCCAGGTTAGCAGTTGCAGTGAGTTATTATCAGAATAGTGGAGTGTCAGTTGGTTATTGTGCGCAGATTGCCGGAATGAATAAGGAGGACTTTATTAAATACTTAGGAGAGAACGGCATTTCTGTTTTTCATTTTAACGATAAGGCAGAATTCATGGAGGAACTCGACAATGCGTAAGATAGTGGTAAACTCAACGCCATTGATAATATTGTGAGGAATAGGAAAGCTTTGGGTATTGAAAGATATTATACGAGGAGGAATAATTATGTGTAATTCATGCTTCTCTAGAGAAAAAATCAAAACTACGACTACATTTACTGTTGAATATAAGGGCTGCATTATTGTTATAAAAAATGTTCCTTGTTATGAATGCCGGGTTTGTGGTGAGGCTATTTTTTTAGATGAAACATCTGCTCGCATTGAATATTTAGTAAATGCCGCAAAAAAAATATTACAAGAGGTTGTTGTTATTGATTATAACAGTGCTGCATAATTGGTTTTGTTAAGAAAATCATATGGCAGATCAAAGAACTTAATTCGCACTAATCGCATTATGCGGTGGTGCCGGATATATGCTCGGCAGAGATATACATAAAGCAAAAAAGTAATCGTCCCATTGCAACGGAATGACGATTACTTTTTTATAATTAACAAAATTTCAGAGCAACCGTCTTGTTTTACGGCAGCATCTTTTTCAAGTTAACAGTAAAACATTAGAATAAAATTGTCAATGGATTGATTTCTTTCCTTTCTTGGCTGTTCGGCTATATCTTCCCCAATAAAGTATGTCTGATTTGAAAATGTAACCTCAAAAATATTTCTGTAATATTTTTTGTGCAGTCTGCTCCTTGAAAAATAAGCAAATATCGTATATTTTATAATAAATCAAGTTGATTAATTGTACTTAATAGACTTGAGATAGATAGAGATACGAGGGCGAGGGTATACACTATGATCAAAAAGAATTTATTTAAAACCATGACACTTATTGTGTTATGTACAATGGTATTTGCCGGATGCGGCAGGAAGAAAGTAACTGTTGATACAAGTATTCAGCAGGAGAGCAGGGCAGGTGACAGTAAGGACGATAAGAAAAAGGTTGCTTCTAATCAGGAGCAGGTAACGGTAGCAGTAAAGGATGCTGATGGTAACACGGTAGAGGTTGCCGGTATCGTGGAAACTAAAGATAATGGAGAAAAGGTTGTTGTAGTAACCGACAGCGATGGAAACAGAACAGAGATTAGTGCTGGCGGCTTTACATCTGGTGATAACAAGACAATAACCATTACAGATGAAAAGGCTTCTGAAACTATATCATCTGCAGCGGCAGAGAATAAGGTGCCAAAGGCTGATGAAATTATTGAAATTCCTGATAATGGGAATAACAACAATGGCAGTGGTAATGACAGTAATAATGGAAGCTCTGGAAATTCTGACGGCAACGGCTCTTCATCAGGCAGTAATAACGGTGGAAGCAGCAGTAATGGCGGCAGTGACAACAATGGCGGTAATAATAACAATAATAACAACGATAGTGGCAATAACAGTGGCAGCAGTTCGGGCAACAACGGCAACACAACAACTCCCGACACTCCTTCTCATACTCACAACTGGAAGCCGGTATACACGACAGTACACCACAAGGCTGTAACTCATGACGAGGATAGGTGGGTTGTTGATAAACCTGCTTGGGATGAGGCAGTGAAAAAGTGCGTGTATATATGTAATAATTGTAAAATAGGAAATTGTGAAAGATGTAAGAACTTAGGTATAACTAATTTTGAGTATGATTCTGGTGCAGCATTAGATGAGCATCAGTATACTTGTTTAGATGAGGATGGTAGCTGTGCATTTTCATCAACAGTTGAGAGAATAGACCATTACATTCATCATGATGAAGAAGGTCATTACGAAACGGTAACCATAACAGACAAAGAAGCCTGGGATGAACAGGTAATAGACCACTACGAATGTGACTGCGGAGAAACCAAGTAATAACCACTGAATACAATTAAATAATAAGTGACATAAGAACTGTTGGAAAGGGGATTTTCCAGCAGTTCTTTTTTTATGTTAAAAACTATTCTTATACTGATGTAGAAATATGTAAAAAATTGTTAGAAGGGGGTAAAAAACTACTAGACATTTAGATTGACCTGTACTACTATAACCCTAAGCCTTAATGACTAGAAAGCTAAAAACACGAAAAGTTAAGAGTTACCAGTTCTTAACAACACCACTCGTGCAGGCTTTCCAGTCTGGCAAATTTATGGGAAAGGAGAAAGAATGAAAACACGATTAAGAAAAGGAAAAGATTTTCTTAAGAGGATTAGTGCAGGTGCCGCAGCAGCTTTAATGGCTGTTGTTACAGTCATCTCGAACATGGAACCTCTGGTTGCGAAAGCAGAAGGATATACGCTTGTCGATTATGATAATGGTGTATCATATGCTGATGTATTCAGCGGTATTGATGATGGAATGGGTGACTGGAAGAGCTGGGAATTCAGCGTTGAGGAACCTGATGGGGATGTTGTTAAGGCTATGTGTGCAGAGCCACACAAGACGCAGCCGAGTATAGGCTCGACATTTACAGATGGCGGTACATATGTCAATGATACAGTAGCAAGGGTATTTTTCTTCTCTGTCGGAAGCGGAGCATCACGAGGTCCGTTAAGTGATTATGATTATGACTTAAGATGGATTATCGCACATCATACTGTTGCTTATGCACTGGATGATGACATGTGGAATGAGCCGGCTATTGGCGGTACATTCCTTGGCGGTCCGGGTAGTGCAGGATATGACTTATGCATGGAACTGTATTCATATGCTTACAATTTAAGCAGTGGTGATTATGACTGTTATGCCAAGTTCCTGTCAAACGATGATGGTGTAAACCAGAGTCTGTGTATCTTCTGGGATGAACCGGCACCAGTTTATTACAATGGAAATTTCCGGTTCAGGAAATACTCATCCAATGACAGTATCAGTAATAACAACAGCTGTTATAGTCTGCAGGGTGCTGAAATCTCAGTATATAACGACGCTGAATGTACAGACCTTGTAACAAGGCTTACAACTAACAGTGATGGTTATACGGATACCTACACGACAGGTGATATCCTTGAAGGCGAAAGCAGGACTTATTACTATAAGGAAACCGGAGCACCTAAAGGATTCCTAATTAATGATTCAGTTGAGTCAGTGACAATTACCAGTTCTGACACAGTAACATGTGATATATCGGATACACCGGAGACTGACCCTGCAACAATTCTCTTAAGGAAAGTAAACAAAGAAACTGGTTCCGTATCTAACGGAGCAGGAACTCTTAAGGGAGCAAAGTATGTCATTAAGTATTATGATGCGGATATGACTACCGACCCAGCAGCTTCAGGAAAGACACCTAAGTATACCTACTATGCTCAGACAGGGGCAGATGGCAGGATTAACCTTAGAAATGGTGACAATTACGTAGGTGGAGATACATTATTTAAAGATAATTATGGTAATGTGGTATTCCCACTTGGAACATTAACTGTTCAGGAGTATGAAGCACCGGATGGATATCTTCTTGATGAGACAGTATTTGTAACAAATCTATTTAGCAAGAGTTATTATGTTAATGGTGTAAAGCAGACCAATGCAACCTCTTACCAGGAGGCGGACAGTACAGTAATCCATCTTGAGCAGGAAGTCAAAGGAAAGGTATCACTTACCAAGAAGATGACAGCAATCAAAGATGGTGGAAGCTATGTAAAGACAGCACAGAAATCATCATTAACAGAGAATGTACCGGAGGAAGGTGCAGAGTTCCAGATTTACTATAAAGGAGCTGGAAGTTATGACAATGCGACAGAAGCCCAGAGGGATATCTTAAGAACAGGGGCAGATGGAAAAGCAACATCGAAAGACCTTCCATATGGCAACTATGTCATTCATCAGATAAGCGGCGCGCCAAACTGCACATTTATGGAAGACATGGAAGTATCAATCAGTGAGAACGCAAAGACCTATGAGGTAAGCGCAACTGATATACAGAAATTAAACAAACTCCGACTTTATAAGAAAGGTGAAGTATTAACCGGATACAATAAAGACACAGGATTTGTTTATGAAGAGCGATACATCGGCGGATGCTCTTACCAGGTATACGCAGATGAAGATTGTTCAGACGCAGGCTTTATAGAGCAGATCACATCTAAAGATGGAGGATATGCAGAATCAGCTTATGAGTATAAAGCCGGAACATATTATATAAGAGAGGCTAAGGCGGCAGACGGCTACATGCTTGACACCACGGTATATAAGATAGAAGTTACAACTGATGGCGACAATGTGGTCGGATTTACAGATGTAGTGAGAACAGACTCAAGACAGAAAGTAAATGTAACAGCACATAAGCAGGACAAGGAAGATTCAAAGCCACTCGCCGGAGCAATGTTTGGCATCTATGCAACATCAGATATTAAATCACGCGACGGAGCTGTCCTTGTAAAGAAAGGCGACCTTATAGAAACAATGACAACAGGGGAGAACGGAGCTGTATCATCAGCATATGATCTTCCTATTGGATATGTATATGAGGTCAGAGAAGATTATTCTCCAATCGGATACGGAAACACATTTGAGACAAAGAAAGTAAATGCTTCAAAGGTATTAGGCTATGGAGATGTTCCTTCACAGGACTTCGATATGGTATTCGTTGATGATAAGACGATAATCGTTAAGACAACAGCTGCAGATTATAAGACCGGGGATAACCAGGGCTCGGAAGTTTGACACCCCAAAACCCTCTCAGACCAGTAATGGTCTTATTTTTTTGTAAATTTTTAGCTTTCTCTCCTGCGTATAATCGTATATATAATATAATAGATATAGTTTTTTGCAGGAGGTTTTGATTTATGAGAATCATGAAAAGCAAAGCTACTGATCCAACTTATCATGTAATACAGGATGTTAAACGTGATGGAAAAAGAAGTACTGAAATAATTGAAAATCTTGGACATGCTTCTGATATTTCTGAAATCGAAGACACTCCTGAAAACAGAAACAGGATTTTTTACAAACAGATGCTTGTTGAAGGCTATGATGAAGAAAGGGATATAGCATTTGACCAGACACTTATTGTCACATACTCTCTCAAATACAAACTGTACCAGCAGACTATACGTGAGCGCCAGATTGAAAGAGCAAAGAAATACCTGCAGCATCCGGCACAGTATGATAAACACTCTGTTACAGATGCAAAAAGATTTATCAAAAAAACTCCTGTCACTAATGATGGTGAAATCGCAGAAAAAGCTGCCTATGAGCTAAATATAAATGCCATTGAAGAAGAAGCAAAGTATGATGGTTTTTATGCCGTGTGTACAAATCTTGATGATGACCCTGCCGAAATAGCCAGGATAAATCATGACAGATGGGAAATAGAAGAATCCTTCAGAATCATGAAATCTGAATTTGATGCAAGACCTGTATATCTTCACCGCGATGACCGCATAAAAGCACATTTTCTCACATGCTTCATATCACTTATGATTTACAGGATACTTGAAAAACAGTTGGATAACAGCTTTACATGTGAAGAAATCATAAACACCCTGCACAAAATGAATGTCAGGGAAGTTGGTGAATATGGCTATATACCTAACTATACAAGAACAGAACTTACAGATGCATTGCATGATAATGCAGGATTCAGAACCGATAATGAACTTACAACACCAAAGGCAATGGCTGGGATAATCAGGCGTTCCAAAGGATTATAAGAATTACGCAAAACATTACGCTTTTCACGAAAAATGTATAAAAGCCGTAAACGCAGTAACTGTCTACATTTGCGGCGATTTTTAACCTAAAAAGTGTCAAAGATGGGAGTTTATCAAGGTTTTGAGATAAAAATTTATATATATAGTATATTCCTTGTTCTTGCATAATTTACTTCGATTTTTTAATGACAGTATTCTCTTTAAGAGACAATCACTTGTCAATACACGTGAACTACTCCGACTTCTTGCCAGGAGTGCTTAGAGTAAGATGTACTCTGGTTTCCGAAGAAGAGTATGTTATTGCGGTTTAGCTAGAGACTGTCAGGATATACATATGTGTATTCCGGCAGTTTTTACATATTGTCTAATGGAAGAGGTGGCTGATTATGGTTTTTGCTATAATTTTGGCGGTGGTAATTCTTATAGTGTTTATTGTTGCTCTTATAAGATCAATGGATAACTGTGTGGGATGAGTCTGTCACAATGATATAAAATCGTACAATTACATTGATAATTTAGCCGATTTTGATATACTATAATCAAAGCATAAAGCATTGGTATGGTGGTTTTTAGTTCAGAAAGGGGATGATGTTATGTCTATTACTGCGACGGAATTAAAAATTAATCTTAGCAAGTATCTTATGCTTGCAGAAACTGAAGATATATATATAACGCGAAATGGAAAGGTTGTTGCAAAGTTGACTAATCCATATCAGGATAGAGTGGATATAGCTAAATCATTGTTTGGAATTCTTCCAAATGATATGACTTTGGAAGAGGCAAAGGAAGAAAGGCTGAATGGAATATAAGAGTTTTGGTTGATACTTGTGTTATTATTGATGCATTACAGTCTCGTATTCCATTTGCGGAGGCAGCACAAAAGATTTTTGTTTACTCTGCAAATGAACAGTTCGAGTGGTTTATTACAGCAAAGTTTGTAACGGATATATATTCTCTGACGCATCAATTAACACATGATGATAAAGAAACACGAAAAATTTTGAGTAAGCTTTTCTCATTGTTTCATATATTAGATACAGGCTCATTGGATTGTCGAAAGGCAGTGTCTTCTGAGATTAGGGATTATGAAGATGCTGTTACGGTTGAGACGGCTATTCGTACAGAAATGGATTGTATAGTGACTAGAAATGTAAAAGATTATGCAAAATCTCCAGTTAAAGTGTGTGAACCCTGTATGTTTTTGAAATTGTTAGAAAAGGGAAACAAAGAAAGTTAGTTGCTTCTACCAATAACATTAATGAGATTTTTGCTAAAATAGTGTCTATTTGTGGTTTAAGAATAGTTGATAATCATTAGGCAGGTGTGAGCAATGGAAGATTTCGCAATAAAATTAAACAATGTTACAGATTCATATTATGGATTTGTAATTGCTGTTTTGACCTATGTAAATAAGAAAGATTCTAGATTAAAAGCAGTGGATAGCTTTATGAATAATAATCCATCTGCATTGTCTTCTGATATTCTTGAATTTATTTCAAAACAGGATGATTTTTACGAAGATGCAGCTTTTGTAGATGCAAATGCAATTTAAAATTGACATACTAATATACAGTCATCCTAATACGGCTGGCTGTATCTTGTTATATGTATCGAATACTGGGATATCTATCTTTGTGCAGTCTGCTCCTTGAAAAATTATAAAATATCATATATTTTGTAATTAATAGGACAGAATTCCACAATTAATCTTCCTGTACAGTAGTTATGGGTTAGCTAAAGAGTATGGATTAGGAAACCGAAATGAGATAATAAGTTTCGTCCTGAAAATTGATTACAAAAATACAGAAAGAAAGGCAGCAAGGGGATAATTATGAAAGAAAAAAGAGAAGTTAAGGAAAAAGAAATAGTCAGATATACAAACAGGGAGCTCGATGCATTGGGATACGATTCATTTGCACGATTTGCAAGACACAACAATATATCATTTGCTGCTGTTAAGCGTCTCTCTGTGTATGATAAGATACCAGTTGTCATAAGTTCAGAGGGAAAGCCGTATGTGTGCCCGGGAACGGTATTAAGACTCAGCCAGATAGAAAGAGAAACACTGGATAGAAATGCAAAAATGTACGAATTTTCAGTCAGGGAAAAATTAATCAGAATCCGTCTGAGAAAGAAGGATATAGAAGCAGCCTATGAGAAATACAGTGAGAGAAGATTCAGAAACGAAGATGTTGAATTATACTATAATGTCTTAACTAAAGAGCAGATAGTGGCCAATGAGGAAGCAATAACAGATAAGGTGCATGTAAAGTGTGTTACATCAGGCATAGTTGCAATTGGCAATCCGGTGAATACCTTTACAATTTCTAACGAAGAGCGTTGGATATGTATTGAATACCTTTACGGGCTGTACAGGGTTGCTTATGAGTATGAGCTGGAGGAAAAGAAGAAGAATTTTGAAACTCTGGAAGAGGCGAAAAAATGGATAACTGACAACGATAAGAATATCAGGAATGTTTCAATAAGACATAGGGGATATTGCCTGTATAAGTACAGCAATGGAGAATTTGAGCTTGTTGACGAAGAGAAGAAACTCGCCCAGAAGAAGCTTCACGATGGTAATTTCAAGAAGATGATGTCAGAAATTAGTGGTAAGTAAAACTTGCCTCATATGGTTCCGTAGGTGTTGAGGTTATAGGCAGAATATTTATTTAAAATAGCAGCAATGCAGAAGGGGGTAGGGATAAGTCTCTGAAAAGTATTATGGTTGATTATGAGGGAATATTCGGACATATTGAGTCCGTAGAGGTTGAAGAAGAAATAAGTACCGGAAGTATTAGTGAATCAGGAGAGCTTAATGAGGTTACACTTGCAACTCTTGAAAAATATAAAAGAGTGCAGGATAAGAAAGAAAAGGTAAATATAAAGTTTACAGCAATATCGAATAAAAATAATGCATTTGCTATGGAGGACGGTGTAAAGATTGTATTGCGATATCCTCTGATGTCGAATGAGTTAAAACAGAGGGTTGCAAATGGTCCTGTGGATACCCTTAAGATGCTTGTAAAGGGTGTTGATGTTATGATTATTGGAAGCAGTCTTCATGGAACAGTGCCAGTTGTATATGCAAGCTGCACTAAAATAAAGGACATGAAAAAAGAAGCTGGAAAGGCTGCTTTGGCTGATATGCTGTCAAGACATGACCTGACTCCACTCAGGGCGGTTGTCATTCGTGTGGATAAGGGAAGCAGGACAGTTCTTCTTGATATTGGAGGTCTTGGAATTAAAGGCGTATGCCGTATGATTGACTGGTCTGATTCACCAATGACAGAGGTTATGATGGATACAATTAAGCCAAGATTAGAAGTAATGGTTAAGGTAACTGGAAGAACCAGCAGAATCGAAAAGAAAGATGGACAGCTGGATAAAGTAAATACGGGAGCATACAAGTGTGTAAGACGTTCATATAGTGATCCATACGAAGGTTTGTCTGCTAATTTCCCTGTAGGCACATCTGTAATTGCCAAGCTTGTCAAAATGGAAGGAAACATGTGCTTTATGCAGATAGATGGATTTGACAGGTTACATATTCTGTGCTTCAAGCCTTGGTTAAGAGATGAGGGGCATGAGAATACAAGTGGGGTTAATAAGGTCATTGTAGGACATGTTTACACTGTTGAAGTAACAGTATGCGACGAGAAAATGAGAAAATTCAGAGGCCGTATTGTAAGGGAGCATCCGACAAGAACAGATAAAGAACTTGAGGGCTTTATGAAGTATAAGGAAAAAGTTACAGAAGGTGCGATAACTGCATCTGCATCATCAAAAGAGGACTAATTATTAAGCAATCCAAAACATAGAAATATGTTCTTAAAGAAACAATGCTAATGTCCTGCATTGATAACAGGAAAACACATAATATCTGTATGACATCGCCAAGAAGAGAAATTCTCCGAAAGGAAGGTTCTTGCTTGTAAAAATCGTTGACACACATAATTATATTTGATATTATTTATCAAGTAACTTAATATTCCATGAGGGAGTAGTTAGCGCGTAAGTGTGATTTGTCAACATTCTGATTATAATAGAGAGTATAATCTGGCAAATCTTAAATAATGAGACTCATGTATATCAATTATTTTCAGTGTGCAATATCATTGAATCTGGTTGATATACATGAGTTTTTTTTATACCCCTCGGAAAAAGAAAAAGCAGAAAAATAAGGAGATTTATATGGGTAATTTTATTAATAACGCGCCATTTGCGCTTGTAATTGTGTTCCTGATTATTGGATTTGTGCTGCTGATTAAAGGTGCAGACTTTTTCGTGGAAGGAAGCTCAAGTGTAGCAAAAAGACTGCATGTTCCGTCTATTATTATTGGACTAACAATAGTTGCAATGGGAACTTCGCTTCCAGAAACAGCGGTCAGTGTATCTGCATCAATTACAGGCAATAATGAGCTTGCAGTAAGTAATGTAGTCGGTTCTAATATATTTAACCTGATGGTTGTTATTGGCGTGTGTGCAATGATTGCAACAGTAAATGTTGCAAAAGAAACAATAAAAAGAGATATTCCATTTTCACTTATCTGTGCTGGACTTTTATTGCTTTTAGGAATCCTCGGATTTGGTGATAAGTCAGGTATGACACTTGGACATTTTGATGGTGTAATATTTATTGGTGCATTTGCAGGATACATTTTTTACATGATTAAGATTGCACTAAAGGCAAGCAAAGAAGGCAAAAAAATCGAGATTGAGGGCGGTTCTGATGAAGATATTAAGTTGATTTCAGTTCCGCTTAGTATTCTGTTCATTATTGGCGGTGCGGCTGCGATTGCAGTAGGCGGAGATATTACCGTAGACGCTGCCTCAAGGATAGCGAGTGACCTAGGAATGAGCCAGACACTTATTGGGCTTACAATAGTTTCAATAGGAACATCACTTCCAGAGCTTGTAACTTCAATAGTTGCAGCCAGAAAGAACGAAGTCGATATGGCACTTGGTAATGCGATTGGTTCAAATGTATTTAACATACTTATGGTACTTGGTATTGCATCAGCAATCAGTCCAATCAGCATAATTACAGAAAATATTATAGATTTGTGTGTGCTTATTGTATTTACAATATGTGTATGGATATTTGCCGGAACAAAGAAGAAAATCGGAAGAATCGAAGGTTTTTCAATGGTTGCACTTTATGTGATATATGCAGTTTATATCATAATAAGATAAATGAGGTAACATACAAATGCTGTTGTTTTTAAAAGTGTTTTTTACTGAATTCATAGCTGAGATGGGCGATAAAACCCAGCTCATGCTTATTGCTCTTACTTCTAAATATAAGTTAAGAGATATTATATTAGGAACTGCTGTAGCAATTCTTGTACTTAACGGACTAGCTGTTTTAGCAGGTGGGCTTGTCAGTGAATTCATTCCTGACTGGCTTATAAAGACTATTGCAGCACTTGCGTTTCTTTATTTTGCTGCATCAACCATTGCCGGGGATGATGATGACGAAGAAGAAGGCAGCGGCAAATCAAAGATTAAGTTTGCACCACTTGCAGTTTTCTGTACATTTTTCATTGCAGAGCTTGGTGATAAGACACAGCTTACAGCTATAACATTTGGTGCTAATGAAGGTATGAGTGCAGCTCTTGTTGTATGGATAGGATGTTCGATCGGACTTTTTGCGGCTGACATTCTTGGTATGTTAGTCGGATATCTGTTAAAGAGCAAGACTCCGGAGGGACTGCTTAATACACTTGCATTCGCAATATTCTCGATATTCGGTGTATACACACTTTATCAGGGACTTAAACTTATAAGGGCATCTGTCTGTCCGATTCCGGTATGGACAATACTAATAGCTGCAACTGTTGTTTTTGTTGTTATATGTGTCTGTCTTTTTATAAGAAGAGAGAAGAAAGAAATTAATTAAAATGAAAGTAATCGTATCATTTTTTATGTGATGCGATTATTTTTTTTGTAAATGTGTCGATATAATAATTAGAAAAGTCAAGGAGGACTTTATCCAATAAATTTTTGTTCAAGGAGGAATGAATTATGAGTAGTGTATATTCAGGGAATTTTTCCCAGATAGCCGGTTCGTATGCAGATACAGCGGCTGTTTATTCTAAGTCAGAGACAACTAAGACCGATGAGACAAGCGGAAAGAAGAAAGTCAGTGGTCAGACTATCGGTAATCCCCAGTTAAGCGAGAAAGCAAGCAAATATTATGAACAATTAAAGAAAAAGTACTCTAATATGAACTTTATTCTTGTAAGTGAGGATCAGAAAGAGAATGCCAAGGCTAATGCTGCAGGTTATGCTAATTCCAATAATATGGTTGTACTTATTGATGAGGATAAAATTGAAAGAATGGCTTCTGATGAGAATTACAGAAAGCAGTATGAAGGAATTATTGCAAATGCTGCCAGTGGAATCTCACAGCTTGCAAGCAGTCTTTCAGCAACAGGAACTAGTGTAAAGGGCTTTGGAATGCAGGTTAATGATAATGGTACAGCATCATATTTTGCTGTGCTTGAAAAGTCAAGTGCTGCACAGAAGGAGCGTATTGAAAAGAAGGCTGCAGAAAAGAAAGAAGCTAAGAAGACAGCACAGAAGAAGGCAGAAAAGAAAAAGAATGAGGAGCGGCTGGAAAAGAAACGTAAAGAAACCGGAGATGTCGATGATACTGACAATACGGAGACTGTAACAGTGACAGCTTCATCAATAGAAGAGCTTCTTGAAAAGATAAAAGACCAGGAACAGCTTTTCTTAAGTGATACAGTAAAAACTCCACAGGAGAAGAATGTGGGGCAGAATGTTGATTTTTCTGTATAATGTCAGGGGGTGTGCCTAGTGATATTATCAGGAACAATAGCAAGTACCGTACAATTGCAGATGCTTAATAACAAGTGGATGCAAAAAAAGGAATCTGGCAATGTTTTATCTAAGCAGGAGTTAAATGAACGTTCTACATGGACATCTGAACAGTTTATGATTGCTGATTTTCAGGACCAGTTAGAACATAATCGTGAAGCAGAGAAGCGCCAGAAAATAGATAATAAGATTATGTCAGGTGGGAGTCTTTCGCCAGAGGAAATATCTTATCTTGAAAAGAATGATCCTGTTGCTTTAAAGAAATATCGTGAAACTAAAGAAGAAAAAGAAAGTTATAAGGAAAAACTGAGACAATGCAAGACTAAGGAAGAGGTTGACCGTGTAAAGCTGCAGAAGCTTGGAGAACTGGAGAGTTCATTAAGCAGTATCGTCAATGACCCGGCAATACCTAAAAGTGCCAAGTTAGCGAAAGCCCAGGAAATACTTGCAAAGACTAACAACATTGAGGCTGCACATCTTGAGTTTGTAAAATCCGCAGATTATCAGAGTATGCCAACTGATGAAGAAAAGAAAGAACAGGATGCAGCAGATAATGATATATCAGATGAGATAACAGACAGCGAGAAAGCTGATGATACTGAACTTACTGATGCTTCTGATAATATACCAGATAAAGCAGATTCTGTAGATACAAAAATATCAGATAAAACATCTGAAAAAGATAATCACAAGAAAGAATACAGTACAGAAATTAAGAAAGTTAGCCGAAAGCTTAAGAAAGGTTTTGAGGCGGCTGACATGCATGTTGACATAATTGTATAATTATGTATGATAGGGAATCCACTCAGATATGACTAAGAATAGTTATGTCTGGGTGGATATTATTAAAAGGATTAAATATTTTGTCACATGGTAATCACTTCGCTAAAGCATAGTTTAACGAAGTGATTCAGAACACTCCGCTTGCGTGGTTCTGTTTGTGATACTAAATTGATACTAAATACTCTAATTAATATTTACACTATACCACATAACCCTCGATTCTATGATATAATATTCTAAGAAATTTCTCCGAGGAGGATAATGTATGGAATACGATGTTATTATTATTGGAGCCGGACCGGGCGGAATCTTTTCTGCGTTCGAGCTTATGAAAAAGTCACCTGAAACCAGAGTGGCTGTGTTTGAAGAAGGCAACACATTAGAGAAGAGAAAATGTCCTATAGACGGCAAGAAGGTTAAATCGTGTATCAAATGTCCAACATGTGCGATTATGAACGGATTTGGTGGTGCTGGTGCATTTTCAGATGGTAAATATAATATAACTAATGATTTCGGCGGAACTCTTTATGAGTATATCGGCAGGGATCAGGCAATCAATCTGATGAAGTATGTTGATACAATCAATACATCACATGGTGGCGAAGAGACTCACATGTATTCTACAGCAGGCACTAAGTTCAAGACTTTATGCATGCAGAACAAGTTAAAGCTCCTTGATGCGTCAGTAAGACATCTTGGAACAGACATTAACTATGTTGTTCTTGAAAATATGTACAATGAGATGAAGGACCATATAGACTTCTACTTTAATACTCCTGTAAGCAATATTGAGGTGATTGATGGTGGTTACAGAGTATTCTATAAGGATGAGTACATGGATTGTGACAAATGTATTGTTTCCGTTGGTCGAAGCGGAAGCAAATGGATTGAAAATGTCTGTCAGAAGCTTGAGATTCCAACCAAGTCTAACCGTGTTGATATCGGTGTGCGAGTTGAGCTTCCGGCTGTTATATTTTCACATCTTACAGATGAGTTGTACGAAAGTAAGATTGTATACAGAACAGAGAAATTCGAAGATCTTGTAAGAACATTCTGTATGAATCCTAATGGAATTGTAGTCAATGAGAACACTAACGGCATTGTAACAGTTAATGGACACAGCTATGAAGGTGCTGAGAAGCAGACAGAGAACACCAACTTTGCGCTTCTTGTTGCAAAGCATTTTTCAGAGCCATTCAAGGACAGTAACGGATACGGTGAAAGTATTGCAAGACTTTCCAACATGCTTGGCGGAGGTGTTATTGTCCAGAGATTTGGCGACCTTATGAGAGGAAGAAGAAGTACAGAAAAGCGAATTGAGGAGGGGCTTGTAAAGCCTACTCTTGCTGCTACTCCGGGGGATTTAAGTCTTGTACTTCCTAAGAGAATTCTTGATGGAATTATTGAGATGATTTACGCACTTGATAAGATTGCACCGGGAACTGCCAATGATGATACACTTCTGTATGGCGTTGAGGTTAAGTTCTACAACATGGAAGTTGAGATTGACAACAATCTTGAGACAAGATATAAGGGCTTATACATAATTGGCGACGGAAGCGGCGTTACACATTCATTATCACACGCTTCTGCAAGTGGCGTATATGTTGCAAGAAAGATTATTGAAGAAATGTAGTCACATAATATTAACAAGGGAGATTGCGATAAGACAGTCTCCCTTTAATAGTTTAATTAATATTTTTATCAAGCTTTATTATTTCAGCCCCTAACAGATTAGCATCATCAGTTCCATGCGTTGCAATAAGCAAAGTACGGTTATTACGCATTTTTAAGATATAGTCTATTACATTTAACTTAGTATCCTTATCTAAACCTGTGAATGGTTCATCAAGTATTATAAGTTTCCCGGGATATGATAATGCTCTTGCAAGTGCAACTCTTCTTTTCATTCCACCGGATAATGAACTTACAGGAATATCAAGACTATCATCTGGAAGAATTGATAACAGATTATTACGGATTTCATCCCTATTGTTTTTTCCACGAAGCACGATTCTGACATTGTCTATTGCAGAAAGATAAGGAATAAGCCTGTCCTCCTGAAACATACAAGATATACTTTTGATATCTATACCGGATATACTGCCGGAATCAGCATGTTCAAGTCCCATTAGAATTCTTAAAAGCGTTGTTTTTCCAATTCCGGAAGCTCCCATAAGACAATATATAGAATTATCTTTAAGGGTTATATTGACATTTTTAAGAACTTCATTGTCATCAAAGGTTTTGCATAAATCAGTGATTATAATACTCACAATAATTCTCCTGACATTTTAAATTTATTGGATAGAAAGCAGGCTTGTAACACAGTAAAGTGTCTGTCCGTTATATACAACCCTTGACCAGCCAACCTCAGTATTATAACCGGTTCTGGTAAAAAGCTCGCCTTTTTTAGCAGTTGCAACAACAACAGAATCTGCATCTGTTACACTAGGCTTATTCCTAAGATTAACCTCTTCCTTAGGAGTTACAGTATCGTTACAGTCTGTGAATTTCGTGTTAAATCCGGTTGTAGGACTTTCTGTTGCTTTAGGTGTAAGGTCTGTTGTTAAGTAACTTGTAACAGCGTATACAGTCTGTCCATTGTATACAAGTCTTGACCAGCCGCTGCTGCTTGTTCCAGTCCGTGTAATTGTTTCACCATTAACAAGAGTTGTAATTACTGTTGCATCTGTATCCTGACTAGGCTTGTCACGAAGCCTTACTTCATCTTTGGCAGTAACGGTATCATTAACAGACGTGAATACCATGCCTGCTTCTACATCTGGCGATGCGGCAGCTGCAGTTTCACCACTTAGAGAGCTGTTACTTTCAGAATAACCAAAATATGCAACGTTAATATCAACATTTGTACCAATTCCTGCTACCCTGCCCTGATTAGTATACTGCCACATGCTGTATGTTCCTGTATATGATGTGGATGGAGTCTCTGGATAAGGCGTTGACGGATATTGTGCAACCCATATCTTAAATGATTTTTCAAGACTTGCAATGTTCCACTGGCTGTTATTGGTAAGTTCAGAGCAAGCGGCATAGAACATAGGTGTATAGCCTTTATCATATATTTCCTGTAAAAATGCAACAGCTACGTCAGTTCTTTCAGCCTTAGTCATGCTCTTCTGCCTGCTTTCAGATGTGTTGAAGCCTTCACAGTCAAATGCTACAGGGTAAGTTATACTGTAGTCTGCTATGAAATCAGCAACCCAGTCTGCTTCTTCAATAGCTTCAGCTTCATTAACTGCTGATGAGAAGAAGTATACACCAACTTTAATTCCGTTGGCTGCAGCCTGCTGCATGTTGTATTTTGCATTGGTGTCAGCATAGATAACACCTGTTTTCTGCGCTCTGTAGCCAACTCTTATCATTGCAAAATCAACACCTGATGAAGCAGCCTGTGCCCAGTCGATAGTTCCCTGAAATTTAGAAACGTCTACGCCAATAGTTATATCTGATGTTTCATTAGTGCTGTTAGAAAGAATTACAGAAGCACCATTACCGGCTGACTGATTCATCGCTCCATCATTGTCGGAATACTGCGGATCCTGTTCTTTCTCATCTTTATCGCTTAAAGTATTATTGCCGTCGGTATCTGTTTCACTGACAGACGAAGTTTCTTCGGTTGAAGATGCATTTGCAGGTACTTTTTTCCCTCTATGACCGAAAGAAACAATAAGTACAATTATTAATGCAATTACTGCTGCTGCAACAATTATGATTGCAGGCAGTAATTTCTTCCAGTTAATATGAATAGAATCATCAAGATATCCAAAATCATCGTCATCAGAATTAAACAGCTTAGACATGTACATCGCCTCCTAATTTAAATAATCGCTGCACAGATAATTAAGAAGCAGAGCTGCACCATTACTATCCATTGCAGTACCATTTAGTCCCATATAGTTAATTGTCCAGTAACTAATGGATTCATCATATGTGAATTGAATCTTCAATGAAGAATTCGTGTTATTATATACTACTTTACCGTTGAATTCTACAACCTTTTTATTATCAGTAGAACTGAAAATAGTCCATTCGGGGTCTGTACATTTGTTATCCAGACATTGACCAAAGGTTATAGATTCATCCTGAAATATCTGCTGTTCTTTTACTGTATCGATTCTTGAATCCTGCATTGCGCTGGCTTTAGTACCAATGCCTGCGCGTGTCACACCGATAAAACATATTATTAATGTGAGTATGACAGCAAGAAGTGTTGAAACTGTTCCTGAAAATGCACCATCTAAACTGTCATGGTACAGAATGAATACAAGAATACCACCTGCTATCCCACCACCGAGATGACCGAGGATATCTACATTTGCACCATTAGATATAAGAGCATATACAACAATTAACGCAATAGATACGATTACAGTTGTCTTATTGGAATCAGTTTTTGAACTGAAATTAGTAAAAAGTGTTGCACACATTACACCGAATATTGCACCTGATGCACCTGCAGCAAAGCGGATTACATCGGGATTGATAAGGTGTGATACATATACAGATACAAGGCCTGATGCAAGTCCTGAACCGAAATATATAATTGCAGTACGAAGAGAACCGACACGGGGTTCAAGTCTTGAACCGAACAGATACAGAGCAACCATATTATTAATAAAATGTGGCAAATTAGCATGCAGGAACATATAAGTCAGAAGCCTTATATATTCTTTATTATTATGAATATACTGGTAATTAAGTCCACCTGTTTCAAAATGATCACTGCCTGCTATTATGCACATAATGCCTGCAAGCAGATTGGCAAGGATTATAATAAGCACAACAGGCATGTTCCTAAGACTGACTTCTGAATATCGTTTCTTTTGACTGTGTTGATAAAAATCTTCAGGATTAATTCTGTCAGATTTAATCTCGTATACTTCATCATCAAGATGAAGGTCATCAAATCCATCGGGCTTAAACTCGCTTTGATAGCTGTTATGATAGTTGTTATTGTAATCTGGTTCCATAGAATATTTCTCCCCTCATGTTAATTTTCCACTCTACAAAAAAGAATTCAGCATTACACTAAATTCTTTTTCATTATAACATATTGGGTCAATATGTGTTATTTAATATGAAGCTGTGCTTTAATAATAATTCTTTGAGAACCATCCATTTTGGCTTTAATACTTCCGTTATGCTCGGAAACAATAGCCTTTGCAATTGAAAGACCAAGACCATATCCGGTTATCTTAGCGGATGTTGAATCAGCCCTGTAGAATCTGTCAAACATTCTGTCAGTAAGATTCTTATCAATATTATCAACATCATTGCTTACGATTAAAACAATATAGCTTCCTGAAGAATATAATTTAAAGTCTATGTTACCTTTACCTGATGAATATTTAAATGCGTTATCAAGAAGAATTGTAAATAGCTGCCGTACTGATGATGCGTCACCGCAGCATGTAAGGTCAGGTGTAATATCGTAAGTAAAATGTTTACCTGAATCAAGTGCAAGTGCATTATAAGAGTGCACAGCTTCTTCTGCAAGGTCAGAAACAGGAAAAACCACACGTTTTATATGACCGTTGCGCTCATCCATTCTTGCAAGTGATACAAGACTGTTAGTCATAGCTGTAAGATTTTCTGCCTGTTTCTTTATATCTTCAATCCATTCATTATCAGGATTATCCATCTGTAATATATCAGCATCAGCTCTTATTACTGTAATCGGAGTCTTAAGCTCATGACTTGCAGATGTTATGAATTCTTTCTGCTTGCGGTGTGCTTTTGCAATAGGCATGACGATAAGCTTTGAAGTAAATATAAGAATCAGGAGCATAACCGCAATACCCGCACATGATGATTCTATAAGCGAAACAGCTGTTTTCTTAACATCATCTATCATATTACTTCGAAGTACGAATACAGCAATTGTACGTTTCTCTTTTTCATATATGCAATATCTGTAACCATTGTAAAATCCATCAAGTTCGCCTGTCTCATATGCCTCATAATATATTGCCAAAGCCTCATCTTCAGAAATATCAGATATGTTATCGATATTAATGGTTCTGGGGCGGTTATCTTTACCAAATGTAATATAGAAATACCTGGCATCTGCTTTAATTGGCTTCTTATCTAAAATATTAATATATATAGAAGAAACAAGATGGTCGGATTTAGCGACCATCTTATTGTATGTGTTTCTGACACTTGTATACACTATAAATCCCTGCATAATTATTACAACTGCCATTGAAAGAACAATAAATTGTATTCTTAAGCGGGTAAGCATTTTCTCATTATAATTAGATGCTTTATTATTTTTTGACATTATATACCTTCTTTATATTAGTTGTTATTTTTTAAATAGTATCCCATATTTCTTCTTGTAGCAATAGAATAATCAGACTTTAAAGCTTCAAGTTTTCTCCTGAGATAAGATATATAAGTCCATACGGTGCTGATATCAGAATCAGATTCACTGTCCCAGATTTTCTCCATAAAATGTTCTGCCGAAATAACCTGAGTTTTATTATTCATGAACATCAGCATCATCTGATATTCCTTATTAGTAAGAAGAAATGAACCTGAAGGAGAAGATAATTCACATGTAGTTGTGTTGAGCGAAATATTTCCAAGTGTAATAACATTATCTTGTTGTTTTTCAGAACGTGTAAGTACACGGATTCTTGCAAGCAGTTCCCTTGTGTCAAATGGTTTGGTAAGATAATCGTTAGCACCATTATCAAGCCCTTCTACTTTATCATCTATTTCAGTCTTTGCAGTAAGCATAAGAACCGGAATGTTGCTGCCGCGTTTTCTTAAATTCTTTAAAGCTGTAATTCCATCCATTACCGGCATCATAATATCCATAATTACAGCATCATATATATCTTTTTCTAGATAATCAAGGGCCGTCTGACCATTTTCAACGCAGTCAACAGAATAATTATTCTTCTGTAATATAGTTGAAACTGCTCTTGATAATGAGCGGTCATCTTCAACTAATAATATTCTCATATATAATCCTCCAGTCGAATAATATTAATTCCAGTAGCCAAGTTCTATACCCTTTAAGTATATAGCTTTGGCTTTGGAATAATATCCATAAGAGTTAAAATGTGTGAAATCAGCACGAATCTGTTCAGGAAGATTGCCTGTCTGTATATCAATTATATCATTTTCGGTTGGTGTAAGTCCACAGTCAGATAGTGCATTTTCCATAAGATAAAGTCTTGTGTTAAGGAAATGTTCTCCAAATGCATCATACAGAGCTTGTTCCCATAATGTTGCATGAAGTCCTGCATAATTACCATTATTATCGTATACATCCTGATATGTGTCAGCTGATTCTCCCGGATTATCAGTATCACCAACAATTATATAATCAGCATAATAGCTGTTATCAATTATATTCTGATATTGTTTTATAAGTTCATCATAATCATTCTCCCAGCCACCATTACTTCCCATCTCAAGAATAAGAATATCATTGCGATGGTCATAAGCTGCTTTAGGAATAACCCTTGTCCATGCGTTAATATACATTTCAGTTACAGAATCAAAGTCTGCATCAGAACATATAGAAATATATAAGCCTTCATCAGCTCTTTCGACACAACATAAAACATCATTAATATATACTGTGTCTGGATATGTGTTATCTTCATATCCATATCCGCTGTAGTCATCCATAGTGATTGTTTCTTCATTTTCATCAACAAATTTTACATAAGCTAATGAGTGGTCGGTTATATAGATATCACGGTCAGTGTATATTGGAATTCCGCCCGCACGTAAAGAAATCTGAAATGAATTCTCACCACCTACACCAAAGTTGTAGGTATTGATTGATGTAAAATATTGCAGAGCAGATGGAGTTGTAAAGTAAGATATGTCTTCAATACCATTATCAGAGTATATATATGCTTCGTTACATCCAGCTCCCTGCATCATACTATCACCCCAGCATGTTATGCTGCGTTCAGGGATTTCATCATCTAATACTGATTCATTAGTGTAAGACTCAAGAACAATATTATCATTATTAGATAAAATGCATTCGGGCTGAGAGCTGTTTAATGTTATCTTAGATTCTTTTCCAGAACATCCTGTTAAGAACAGGCTTAATAATATAGTACATATATTTAATAAGGCAAAAAGGTTCTTTTTCATATGAATTTCTCCAATCTGATATCTTTATCTTTGTTCTGACATTAATATAAAATATCAACCTAAAATTAATTTAAAAAATATTCACTAATCATCAATAAAATGGTAAAATATTAAAATATGTTTAGATAATGGAGGCAGATTATTATGGATTCAACATTAAGAAGAACATGGGCTGAAATAGATATGGATGCACTTGCACATAATTATGAAACATTACGGAAAAGAATTGGAGAAAATGTTAAGTTTTTAGGCGTTGTAAAAGCGGATGCTTACGGACATGGTTCTGTACAGGTAAGCAGACTTTTACAGGAGTCCGGAGCAGATTATCTTGCAGTAAGCAGTATAGATGAAGCTGTAGAATTAAGACACAATGGTATTACAATGCCGGTTCTTATACTTGGACATACACCTAAGGAAGAAGTATCTGAGCTTATTAAGAATAATATAACACAGGCTGTAACATGCAGGGCTAAGGCACTTGAATACAGTGAGGAAGCTGTTAAATGTGGTGGTACATTAAAGATTCATATTAAAGTTGATACAGGAATGTCAAGACTTGGATATCTGTGTGACGGAGATTATTTTGAAAGTGGTGTTGAAGGAATATGTGAAGGCTGTACTCTTCCAGGTCTTGATGCTGAGGGAATATTCACACATTTTGCAGTATCTGATGAATTTGGAGAAGAATATGAAAGCTATACTAAGCATCAGTTTGAATTGTTTACCAGTGTGATTGATGAAGTTGAGAAAAAACTTGGAAAGAAATTCAAGATAAGACACTGTGCCAATACAGGTGCTGTTGCAAGATATCCTGAAACATGGCTTGACATGGTAAGACCAGGACTTCTGCTCTATGGATATGGAGATTTTGCACAGGAACTTGGACTTAAGCCTGTTATGTCACTTAAGACAACAGTAAGCACAATCAAGACTTACCCTGCCGGAACAGCAATAAGCTATGGAGGAATATACAAGACTGACAGAAAGACAAGAATGGGAGTTGTTCCTTATGGATATGCTGATGGATATTTCAGATGTCTTTCTAACAGATATGAGCTTATGACAGAAGAAGGTCCTGCTCCACAGAGAGGCAAGATATGTATGGATATGTGCATGATTGATCTTACAGATAAAATGAATGTTGACGTTGGTAGTGAAGTAGAGATATTTGGTAAGGCTAATCCTATTGAGCATATGGCACAGCTTGCAGGAACAATTCCTTATGAGCTTACATGTGCAGTAAGTAAGCGTGTCCCTAGAATGTACATAAAGGATGGCAAAGTTTATGAAAAAGAATTATTGTTAAGAGGATAAATGAATGAAGAAAATATTATGTGTATTAATGTCCTGTTTATTGTTTGTGATGGCAGGATGTAGCGGGCATAGTAAGAATTTGAAATTTGGTGCAGCAGATATAGGCGGAGTGTATTATTCATTTGCAAGCACGTTTACACAGCTGGCAGATAAAGAGATTGATGGATATACATTTGAAACAAAGACTACTGCTGGTTCGGTTGCTAATTTAAGGCTTATATCTGATGGGTATATAGACCTTGCTATTGTCCAGGCAGATCTGTTAAGTGATGCATATAATGCAACTGGTACATTTGCTGATAAAAAATACCAGAAGGGTTACAAAGCGGTTGCTTCCCTTTATACAGAATGCTGCCAGATTGTTGTAAGGAAAGATTCTGGAATCACAGGTATTGATGACCTGATTAATAAAACTGTAAGTGTCGGTGCATCAGAGTCAGGATCTGAAAAGAATGCAGAGCAGATATTAAAGATGAGTGGAATTACTGACGAGCTTATTAATAAGGTCAATATGGATTATACAGAAGCTGCTGAAAAACTTAAAGCTGGAGAAATTGATGCATTTTTCTGTACAGCAGGAACAAGAACAGAAGTTATTGGACAGTTATCTAAGGAATGTGACATATGTCTTATAAGTCTTGATGACAAATGCATAGACAAGATGTTATCAGCGTATTCTCTCTGTGAAAAATATACTATTCCGGCAGGAACTTATAATGGTCAGGATTCTGATGTGACAACTATTGGTGTTAAGGCAGTTCTGATTGCAAAGCAGTCACTCTCAGACGATGTTATTAAGAATGTGACTAAGACAATATATGAGCATGCTGATGATTTTAAGTATGCTACATCTCTTGATATTTCATTTGATATAAATACGGCGGCTGATGGAGTAGATATTCCGTTCCATTCAGGTGCAGCAGCTTATTATACAGAGCGTGGCATCAATGTTTTGACAGAATAATTCTGTATATCAGGTTAATGCTATAAAGAATGGAGAAATTTAATGAAGGTTCAGTTAGATATGTATCAGACGCTGGCTATTGCGGTACTTGTACTGCTTCTAGGCAGCTATTTACGAAAGAAAATTAAATTCCTTGAAAGGTTCTGTATACCGGCACCTGTTGTAGGAGGACTGTTGTTTGCTATATTTACATGTATATGTTATGTTACTCATATACTAGAGTTTTCATTTGATGACACACTTAAAGAAGTATGCATGGTATTCTTTTTTACATCCGTAGGATTTCAGGCTAATCTTAAAGTACTTAAAAAGGGCGGAAAGTCTATGGTGATATTTTTAGGATTAGTTATAGTACTTATATTTATACAGAATGGTGTTGCAGTAGGTTTATCTAAGGTTATTGGGCTTGATTCACTTATAGGAATGTGTACAGGCTCAATACCTATGGTTGGCGGACATGGTACTGCGGGTGCATTTGGACCGGTACTTGAAGATTTTAATGTTAAGGGTGCAACGACAATATGTACTGCTGCAGCTACATTTGGTCTTATATTTGGAAGTCTTGTAGGAGGACCATTAGGCAAGAGACTTATTGAGAAGAAAAACCTTTTAGATACAGCAATTCCAGAGGATGACAGTCTTCTTATTGAAGACGAAAAGAAGCATGAAAGACATTCCAGAATGTATGCATCAGCCGTATTCCAGCTTATTATTGCTATTGGTATAGGAACTATTTTTTCATGGGCTCTTACGAAGACAGGACTCACTTTTCCTATATACATCGGGGCCATGATTGCAGCTGCGCTTATGCGTAACATTGCAGAATATGCAGGAAATGGAAAGCTTGTTATTCATATGGGAGAAATTAACGACCTTGGAGGTATAAGTTTATCATTATTTCTTGGAATGGCTATGATTACACTTAAGTTATGGCAGCTTGCATCACTAGCTCTTCCGCTTGTTATACTTCTTGGTGCACAGATAATTGTTATTGTTTTATTTACATATTTTATTGTATTCAATATTATGGGAAAAGATTACGATGCAGCAGTTCTTGTTGCAGGTACATGTGGATTTGGAATGGGAGCAACGCCTAATGCCATGGCAAATATGCAGGCAGTATGTGACAAATATGTTCCATCAGTTAAGGCTTATCTGTTAATACCACTTATAGGAAGTCTTTTTGCAGATTTCCTGAATAGTCTGGTTATAACTTTTTTTATCAATATATTATAATTATAGAGGAGTTAAATATGTTTAATATATTCAAAAAGGTAAAAAATAAAGTGAATACATCTGAAAAGGATTATAGTCTGTCGTATGATAATCTTGCTATTCCTGAGATACACAAGAAAGATTCAGGAAGTGAAGAAGATGATGCGGATATATCATCAGATATTGTTCCGGATGATAATAGAGATAAGCCACATGTCACATATGACAGTCTGGCAGTTCCAGAAGTGCATTTTAGAAAGAATAAATAAAAATAATGGGATGATATCACTAAAGGTATCATCCCATTATTTTTTATTAACCCTCAAGAACTTCTTCAATATTCTTAAGAATCTCTTCTTTATCAAATGGCTTGGTAATAAATCGTTCAGCACCAAGCTTAAGAGCCTCAATTACTTTATGCTGCTGTCCGGCAGCAGTTATCATAATTACTTTGGCATTAGAGTCATAAGCCTTAATTTCTTTAAGAGCTTCTGTTCCATCCATGTTAGGCATTGTAATATCAAGTGTAATTATATCAGGGTAATATGTCTTATAAGCAAGTACGCCCTCTAATCCGTCAGTTGCTTCAGCTAATACAGCGTAACCGGCTTCTTCAAGAATATCACGCAGAATCTTTCTTGACATTCCAGAATCATCAACGATAACTACTGTTCCTTTGCTGTCTAATGTCACTTCTCCACCTGCTTTTGCCATAATCTTTCTTACAACAGGCATATCTCCAGCTTTGGTTTCATCAGAGGCAGATATGAAAAGCAGAACTTCACTGTCATGGATATGAATAGGGAGTACATAAGCATCTCCTTTGGCAAACTGGTTTTCATAAGCAAACTGTGGAGTAATCTCCAACATGCTGCCCTTCTTAGAAAGTGCTGTTGCAAATAATCCGCTTATACAGTTAGTAAATTCACCTATAGCATCGTACACTTCTATTCCAAGATTAGCTATATTACTATGAGAGAATCCATTAGCTATATCAACTATAGCTGTCTGTTCACCAACACTTGCAAAACCAACAATAATATCAAGGTCACCTTCTAATTTCTGACCAGCAAGACATCTGTATTCAAGTTGTGAAATATGCTTAATTCTGTCTATATAGAAATCAGAGGTTACAAATCTTTCTATATTAGAAAGTGCAAGCCTGCATATATCAGTTACATATGACTTTGATGAAAAGGCAAATATCGGAACAATCTGTTCTAAATCATCATTCTTAAGACCATCCATATCCTCATCAGTAAAACCATGCTCCTTCTGGAATTCCTTAAGAAGCTCATCAACCTTCGATACCGATATATCTGCTGCTTCTGAAAGAACAGAAAGGAATATTGCATAGGCGCTTCCCTGCTTTTTAAGAAGAACATCTAACTGCTCTTCAGTAATATAACCCTCTCCAACAGCAATTTCACCAAATCTTGCATCCTTAGTTGTCTGTAAATGATTAATTTCATTCGCCTGTTTCTCAGTAATAATGCCATCAGCTACAGCAATTACACCAAGCTTTGCTCTTGATTCTGCAAGCCTTTCCATTATAGAATTGTACTTATTCTTATCTATAACCTCTTTTTCGATAAGAAATTTACCAAATAATTGACAAAACATTACATATCCTCCTAAACATTCACGATTTATTAATTAAATATATTTTATCAGCATTAGTCGGATATGTAAAGAATGTGTCGATACAAATTATTGTAAAGCCTTGAATGCTTCATCAAGATCTTCAATGATATCATCAATATTCTCTGTACCAATTGAAAGTCTGATTGTGTTAGGCTTGATTCCCTGATCAAGAAGCTCAGCTTCGTTGCACTCTGAATGAGTTGTGCTTGCCGGGTGGATTGCTAATGACTTAACATCGGCAACATTAGCAAGAAGTGAGAATAACTCAAGGTTATCAATGAACTTCTGTGCTTGGGCAGCACCGCCCTTGATTTCAAATGTAAAGATTGAACCACCGCCGTTAGGGAAGTACTTCTTATAAAGAGCCTGCTGTTCTTCATTAGTAGAGATTGAAGGATGATTTACCTTCTCAACTAATGGCTGATCCTTTAAGTACTGAACAACCTTTAATGCGTTCTCTACATGTCTCTCAACTCTGAGTGATAATGTTTCAAGTCCCTGAAGGAAGATGAATGAATGAACTGGAGAAATTGTAGCTCCTGTATCACGAAGAAGGATAGCTCTGATATATGTAACGAATGCAGCAGGTGCTGTATCCTTTGCAAAGCTAACACCGTGGTATGATACATTTGGCTCAACAAGCCATGGGAATTTATCAGCAGCCCCTACCCAGTCAAATTTACCACTATCAACGATTACACCGCCAAGTGTTGTACCGTGTCCACCGATGAACTTTGTAGCTGAATGGATAACGATATCTGCACCGTATTCAATAGGTCTTACAAGGTAAGGTGTTGCAAATGTGTTATCAACAACAAGTGGAATGTTGTGTGCATGTGCAATCTTAGCAATTCTTTCGATATCAACAACTTCTGAATTAGGATTTCCAAGTGTTTCAATCTGAACAGCCTTAGTATTAGGTTTGATTGCTGCTTCAATAGCATCATAATCAAAAGGATCTACGAATGTAGCTTCAATTCCGTAATCTGGAAGTGTATGTGCAAGAAGATTATATGTTCCACCGTAGATATTCTTAGCTGCTACGATGTGGTCTCCCGCATGAGCAAGTGCCTGAAAAGCATAAGCTAAAGCTGCTGCACCAGAACCAACAGCAAGTGCTGCTACACCACCTTCAAGTGCTGCGATTCTTTTTTCAAATACATCCTCTGTTGGATTAGTAAGACGTCCGTAGATGTTACCTGCATCCTTAAGACCAAATCTGTCAGCAGCATGCTGGCTGTTATGGAATACATATGATGATGTAAGGTAAATAGGTACTGCTCTAGCATCTGTTACCGGATCAGGCTGTTCCTGTCCTACATGAAGCTGTAATGTTTCAAACTTTAAATTTCTTTCAGAGTAAGATTTCTTTGCCATAATTAATTACCATCCTTTTTAATTTATTTCAAAAATGTATTGCTTTCTTGATGTTGATGATAATATAAACCCTTATCCCTACTATGTCAATAGGTTTGTATGATATTTTTTGAAAATATTTTAAAGATTATATTGTTTTTGTCGTTGAATTGGGGAGTCTGAAGGATATTCATTACGGATGATTCATGATACAGCATTATGCTATACAACATGATACCTATAGATAGTCGTATATTCAATTGTCTTATAGGTCAAAAATGCTGATGTCTATATACATAGTTGTTGCGTAAGCCTATAAGTTGTAAATAAGCAGATTGTTTATAGGTATATTGGTATCATTAAAGACTTTTTATATAGTAAAATTGATAAAATATACCTATAAACCTTATATTATTTATGAATTTATGGGAAAACTCACTTTGTTTTAATGAAAATTGCTGGATGTAAGACCATATTATGTGGATTTACGGATATAATGTTTAGCTTTATCCACGCAGCCTCGCAACAGCGGCTTTCAGCGCATCTATTGCATAGTCAGCATCTTCCTTGGTTAAATCCTTATCTATGCTTAATCTTAAAGCACCTTTAGCTGCATCGCTGCTTCGTCCGATAGCAATAAGCACATGTGAAGGGTCGATTGAGCCTGCAGCACATGCTGAACCGCTGGATGCACATATACCGTTCATATCAAGCATAATAAGTAAAGAATCACCCGAAACATCTTTAAAGCAGAAATGCATATTAGACGGAAGACGCTTCAGGCTGCACATGGGCAAACCTACCGAAACAGCATTGACATCGGCATTAGCATCAATACAAGGTCCATCAAAAGTAACATCAGGAATCTCACCAAGAATTCTGTCAACAATATAATTACGCATATTAATAATTGTATGTGTATCTTTATCAAGTGTACCTAAGGCAAGCTTTACAGCCTGACCCATGCCGACAATGCCTGGAACATTGCTTGTTCCAGCGCGTCTTGCACGCTCTTGTGCCCCGCCATGGATGAAAGGCTCTAACTTAGCGGTATTCTTCATGTACATGAAACCGACGCCTTTAGGACCGTGGAACTTGTGTGCGCTTGCACTTAACAGGTCAATATTCATCTCTGTGACATTAATTGGGACATGACACATAGCCTGAACTGCATCAGTGTGAAAAAGAATGCCATGCTTATGTGCAATCTCACCTATTTCTCGGACAGGTTCAATTGTTCCGATTTCATTATTGGCAAACATAACACTTATAAGAATTGTTTTGTCAGTGATGGCATTCTCGATATCTTCTAATGAAACAAAGCCCTCGCTGTCAACATCAAGGTAAGTTACCTCGAATCCATTCTTTTCAAGATATGCACATGTATTAAGAATTGCATGATGCTCTATCTTAGTTGTTATTATGTGGTTTCCTTTATCTCTAAGGCCGAATGCAGCAGACTTTAAAGCCCAGTTATCAGACTCGCTTCCACCGCCTGTAAAATATATTTCATTGCTTTTAGCAGCTCCAATACTGTCAGCTATAATTTCCCTTGCATCTTCAATAGCCATCTTGCTTTTCTGGGCAAAATTATATACAGAAGAAGGATTGCCGTAATATTCAGTAAAGAATGGAAGCATTGCAGACACAACCTCTGGTGCGGTTGATGTAGTTGCTGCGTTATCCATATATATAAGTTTTTCCATAATATTGTCCTTATTAATTTTAAAAATAATTAAATAATAGTTCCACCGCCAAGTACATTGTCCCCGTCATATAATACAAGCGCCTGACCTGGTGTTACGGCACGAACAGGCTCGTCAAATGTACATTCAAGAGTATTCTCATCAAACATTCTTATAGTACACATAGCACCCTCATGGCTGTAACGGATTTTACCTTTGGCACGCATTTCACCTTCAAGTGAAGGTATCGACATGAAATTAAGGTTGTTAGCGTAAAGCTTAGGTGAGAACACATCTGAATTATCACCGATTACAACCTCGTTGGTTTCAGGGCGTATAGCAACAACAAATGCCGGCTTTCCAAGAGCAAGTCCAAGACCTTTTCTCTGACCGACTGTGTAGTGTATGATACCCTGATGTCTTCCGATTACATTGCCATTGACGTCAATGAAATTACCGGGAACAGAAGTATAGCCTGTTTCACGTGTTATAAAGCCTGCATAGTCATTATCAGGAATAAAGCATATTTCCATGCTGTCAGGCTTCTTGGCAACAGTAATACCAATCTTAGATGCAATTTCACGGACCTGATCCTTAGTATAATCACCAATAGGCAGAAGCGTGTGCGATAACTGATCCTGTGTAAGATTATAAAGGGCGTAGGTCTGGTCTTTTCTGGCAGTTATTGAATTGCATATAGTGTATCTGCCATTAGGAAGCTGGTGGATTCTTGCGTAGTGTCCTGTTGCAATGTAATCTGCTCCTATTTCAAGACTTCTCTTAAGAAGAGATTCCCACTTTACATAACGGTTGCAGGCGATACATGGATTAGGTGTACGGCCTTTTTTATATTCGTCAACAAAATAGTCGATTACATTACATTTGAACTCATTCTTAAAATTCATTACATAATATGGGATGTCAAGCTGACCTGCAACACGTCTTGCATCATCAACAGCACTGATACCGCAGCAGCCGTTCTCAGCGGCTTCTGTTGCATCGTCCTGCCATATCTGCATAGTCACACCTATTACATCATAGCCCTGTTCCTTTAATAGATAAGCGGCAACAGAGGAATCAACGCCCCCTGACATGCCGACAACAACTTTTTTCTTCATTACTAATCCTCAATCATTTCTTATATCTCTTATTTCGTCTGCAAGTGCGCAGATTTCGTTCCAATGCTTCTTAGAATCCTCATCATATACAGCACATATCTTAAATCCACCCTGCCTTGCAGATTCAATGCCGTGAAGAACATCTTCATATACCCATGTATCTTCCGGTTTAAAATGCATTTTTTCAGCGATAAGCTTGTAGCTTTCCGGATTCTTTTTATTATACGGAATGTCATATACTGTAAAAATGTTGTTAAAACAGTCAGCTATTCCAAGACGGTTAAGTGCAGCGTCAACGCAGCTTCTGTCAGAGCTTGTAAATATGCACATGCAAGAACCGGCTTCATGCTCACGTCTGATTAATTCAAGCATTCCGTCTTTAGCAGGAATATCTGTGCTGTAGTGTCTTGTCATAATATCCACAGCAGTCTGCCTCATAGTTGCTGCATCAGTGTTTATGCCTAATTCATCACGGAAATAAGCAGAACATTCATCAAGGTCCATTACATAAGTACGCTCGTCAAAGTCGTCAGGTAACTTATCAACATACTGCATGGCGTATTCCTTGGAAACATTTCTCCAGTAAGGCATAGAATCAAGAATAGTTCCGTCCATGTCAAATATGAAATCCCTGTGATAATTAAATACACGGCCAGTCTTTAAGTAAAGCTCTTTCGTAGCAAGTCCAGGATCATCAGCGGCAAATATAGCTGAAACAACAGCAATCCCGTCAACACCAGTGCCTGCAAGCTCACCGCAGTTGTCGTAATCAATACCGCCGATTGCAACGACAGGGATATTAACTGAACCTGCAACCTCAATCAGTCGCTCACGAGGCATGTATACAGCATCCTTTTTGGTACTTGAGCCAAATACAGCACCGGTTCCGATATAATCTGCACCAAGTCTTTCGGCTTCTTTCGCTTGTTCTACTGTCTTGGCGGTCATGCCGATAATCTTATTATCTCCAAGAATACTTCTTGCAGTCATATAGTCAGTGTCACTCTGTCCGATATGTACTCCGTCAGCGTCAGCTTCAAGTGCCGCCTGCACATCATCATCAATAACGAATGGAATACCATATTTTCGTGTAATTGGCTTAATTGCTTTTGCTTTTGCAACAATTTCTTCATGTGACGCATTTTTTTCTCTTAATTGTAAAAATGTTGCTCCATTTTTTAATACATTTTCAACAACATCAATGAGACTGGCTCCGTTAAGCCAGCTTGTATCTGTGATTGCGTATAGACGCAGTTGTTCTTTTCTAATCATAATTAATTCTCCTGAATCAAAGTGAACTACCCATTGTCTTAAGCCAATAGGCTTCCTGCTTCATCGACCTCGTAACCTACTATCTCCACAGGCGTTAATTTGGGCAGTCCCTGCCCTATATATTTCTTTATGCTATTTGTCTTAATCCTTCTGTCAGTATATTTTCCGCGGCATTGATATCCCTGTCATGTTCTGCTCCGCATTTCGGACATATCCATGTCCTCACTGACAAATCTTTTGTATCTGGATTCTGATACCCACAAACAGAACATAATTGACTACTAGCATAAAATGTATCTATTTTGATGTATTTCCTGCCATTCCATTTTGCCTTATACTCTAACTGTCTTGTCAGCTCATACCATGATACATCACTTATGGCTTTTGCCAAATGATGATTTTTTACCATATTTTTTATCTGTAGATTCTCTGAAACTATCACTTGGTTTTCGCTTATAATCTCATGTGAAACTTTATGTAGATAATCTTTTCTTATATTCCTTATTTTCTCATGGCATAATGCTATCTTTTTCTTTGTTTTATAATAGTTCTTACTTCTCTTTCCTTTATGTGACAGTTGCCTTTGCAGTTTTACAAGCTGTTTCTCGTATTTTTTTATAATTTTTAGATTCTCATATACTTTCCCATCGGAAGTAATACATAAATCTTTAATTCCTAAATCGATTCCTATGTTATGATTTGTATGTGTCAGTTCCTTATGCTCCGTTTCTACAAGTATGGACACATAGTATTTTCCACTGGAAACCTGCGAAACGGTCGCTGACTTAATCTGCCCACTATATTCCCTATGTAACCTTGCTTTTACCGCTTTTAATTTTGGCAATTTTATCTTCCCTGTCTCAAAATCTACCGCAATATTTCCATTTGTGAAGTTTGTTGTGTATGATTTATGGTTATCGTGTTTGCTCTTGAATTTCGGATATCCTGCATGTTCCTTAAAGAATTTTTGATATGCAGCGTCCATGTTATAGATTGCGTTGGTCAGAGCAAATTTATCTATTTCTTTTAACCATTCATAGTCTTTCTTTAATTCTCTGTTACAGTAATTATTACAATCCGTTTTACTAACTGACTTTTTCTCTTTCTCGTATATTTCTTTCCGATATGCCAATGTCTGATTGTAAACAAAACGGCAACAGCCAAATGTTTTTGCAATCTGAATTCTTTGTTCGCTATTAGGATATATCCTGTATTTATATGCTTTTAACACCCACTGTCGCCACCTTCCTACCCTTGATTTTCTATATATTTTCTCAACATCTATTTGTGTCTGTTTTTGATTTCCACGTTCCCATAACGCAAGTATAGTACAAACCTCCGCTTCCGGCTACCTTAACCCACCGTCTAAAGCCAGTGGGATTGCGGTATCCCTATTTCAATATGTATAATAACACATCTTCCTGTACCTTTGGCATACATTTTTTGACACATTTTAAAAATTTCTATAAAATATCTTGAAAAATGTTGTAACGAAAATCCATTTCGTGCGTCTAACCTATGTAAGACGGAAGGAGGTGACCAGTTCTGAATTACGAAAAATTGTACAATTCCTATTATATGCAGGTGTATTCTTATGTGGTTACTATAGTAAAGAATCAGTCTCTTGCTGAAGAAATCACACAAAATACTTTTTACAAAGCCATGACTGCCAAACGTCCGTATGAGGGCAAGGCGGGTGAACTCACATGGCTTTGCAGTATTGCTAAGAATCTCGCAATTGATGAATGCAGGAAAAATAAGAAGTTTTCTGAGCTTGATGAGACTTTACCGCAGCAGACGGCTGATCTGGCGGATAAAGTTTCAGATACAGATTCTGCTTTGCAGATTCATATGGTTCTTCATGAACTACCGGAGCCGTATAAAGAGGTATTTCAGTTGAGAGTTTTTGGAGAACTCACATTTGCACAGATTGGAATGGTATTTGGGAAAACTGAGAACTGGGCCAGAGTAACTTATCATAGGGCCAGATTGAAAATAAAAGAAAGGGTTGATTAGATATGAGTAATAAAGAATGTGATATCGTGCAGGATTTACTGCCACTTTATTATGACAATGCATGCAGCGAAGAGAGTCGCAGATTTGTTGAAAAGCATCTGCCAGGCTGTAATGACTGCCAGAAAATGTATAATGAATTAAAAGAAAATAACGTTGATGAAGTACTTGCAAAGGAATCGAAGGGAATACTCGAAAGACATGCAAAAATAGAGCGTAATGCAGCATACAAGGCAGGAGTTGTGATTGCCGCAATACTTCTACTGCCAATTGTCATTACATTTATAGTGCAGCTTGCTACCGGCATGGGATTAGGCGTATTCTCGGTTGTTACTGCTTCTATGCTGCTTGTCGCAGCACTTACGGTAGTTCCGCTTATGTCCACTAATAATCGTCTGTTAAAATGTATTCTTGCAGGAGTTACTTCGCTGATGCTTATACTGTTCTTCGTTGACCGGATGAATGGTGGAGGAAACTTCCTGTTATGGGCTATACCTACAGTATTTGGTATATCAATAGTATTGTTCCCGATAGTGATATGTCTGGTTAAACTTCCGCCGGTACTTAGTGATAAGAAGGCACTTATAACAATGACATGGGATACTTTGTGGCTGTTTCTTACAATGTTTATAGTGTATTATCATTCCGGATTTACAGGCATGAGGGACGGATATACAGTAGCTGTTGTACTTATGCTTGGCGTATGGCTTGTATTTCTTGTAATCAGATATCTTCCTGTTCATGGACTTATAAGAGCTGGAATTAGTACAATAATATCTGTAATATGGTTTGTTTTTGCTAATGATTTTCTTGAATATATTCTTAATAAAGATAAGGCAATTGCTATAAGTAATATGAACCTGTCTGACTGGAGCACAGATATTAGTATTAATGGAAACGTATTATTCATTACTTTATTATCTAGCTGTATAATCGGTGTCGTGCTTATAGGTATTGGTGCGTTTCTTATGAGAAAGAAAAATGTTTAGAAGATAAGATAAGCCCCTCACAAGGTTGATGCTTTGTGAGGGGCTTATAATTTATTCTGCTCATATTTAAACTCTCCGCAGCAGAGAGATAAGATTTATATTTAAGATACTATACATATATATATTCTGTCAAGCTATTATCTCATACTTTTAATATATGCCCTATAATTCTTAACAAGCAATGGCACTTCCGCAATAAGCATGCCAATCCAGCCAGCAAGATAAGAGAAAGGAAGTGCTTCTATTCCCATGCCTAATGCAAATACAAGTGGTATGGCGGCAAGTACACGAACACCCATATTGATAAAGCTTGAAAGCAGGGTAATCTTTAAGTCGCCGATTCCTCTGAAATATCCCTGAATACCATTAGTCAATGCAGGCAATATGTACATGACAGAGATAAGTTTAAGATATATCACACCATGTCTTATAACTTCGGTATCAGAAGTAAATAGCTTCATAAGTGGTCCTGCAAATACGAAACATACAAAGAATATGAAGATTCCATATATTATCTCAAGAATAATACCGGCTTTAAAGCCTTTGATTACTCTGTCATCTCTTCCAGCACCTTTGTTCTGTGCCATCATTGCTGTCATTCCGTGTGCAATGTTCTGCTCAGGTGTATATGCATAGTCATCAATTCTGTTTACTACTGCAAATGCGGCTGAAACCGAAACGCCCATAGTGTTAATAATAGCCTGTATTCCTATTTTACCAAGCTGTACAGTAGCCTGCTGCATAGCAGATGCCCAGCCGTAGCTTATAGTTTTCTTAAGCAGCGAGCGGTCAAATACAAGCCACTTCTTGCCAAGACACAGAATCGGTACTTTGAATTTAATATATATCATGCAGAATACACAGCAGAGAGCCTCGCTCACTACAGTTGCAACTGCACATCCATTGCTGCCAGCTTTCAGGACAACAACAAAGAAAAGGTCACCAAATACATTTAAAACTGCACTTATGATAAGGAAATACAGTGGTGTTGCACTATCTCCCAATGCCCTTAAAGTGCTTGAGAAAAAGTTATAAAGGAATGTGAAGATGAGTCCTAACATGATTATTCTTAAGTACTGGGTTGTAAGTGTCATAATTGATCTGTCAACCTGAACAAGCATAAGAATAGGTCTTGTAAATACTATTGCAATCAGTGTAAGTGCAAGTGAGAATATCATACCTGATATCATAGTTGTACTTATCTGGCGGGAAAGTGTGTCCATTTTCTTACCGCCGAAATAATTACCCATAAGAATACTTGCCCCCATACATAAACCGTTAAGGAAAAGAATAATGAGTGTAGTTATTGGATTGCATATTCCAACAGCAGCCAGTGCTTCTTTTCCAACAAATCTTCCGACAATAATAGAGTCAACCGCATTATAAGTAAGCTGAAATATATTTCCTAGTATAAGTGGAATTGTGAATTTAATTAACATAGGCATAATTCTGCCCTGAGTTAAATCTTTTGCCATAATTGATGAAACCTCTTGTGTGAATTTCGTAAATGATACCGTCCAAGTGCTTGATTTTAATGCTTATTTTTAAATATGTCAAGAAATATGTTATTTACAATTACAAGCCGCAAATTAAGATAAAAAATTAATAACCTGTAATAACAGTACTTAGTCTGCACTTACGTTCATAATCAAGAGATGTCTCTTGTCTGTGACCAGGGTATATTTTATAATCGCCAATTAAAGTGTTCATCATTTTTTCTATTGATGAAATAAGTAATTTCTCATTTCCGCCAGGTAAAGATGTTTTACCATGTTTTTCAAACATAATGGTGTCACCAGAGAAAATATTATCATTAACAATGATTGCCATTGAACCGTCTGTATGTCCTGGCATACCTAAGAAAGAAAATGATAACTCATCAAGATTAATTATATCGTCTTCACAAATTAATATATCGGCTTTTACAGCTTTATAAGGTATTTTAACATAAGGTCTTTCATTAATGAGTTTTTCGTCTTCAAGTCGTCCGGCATCAATTTTAGATATAATAACAGGTACATTAAAATATTCTTTCACTTCTTTTAATGCTAAAATATGATCTGTATGACCATGTGTTATAAAAATGTATTTAAGACACAATCCATTTTCTTCAATTGTTTTAATAATTTCAGCAGCATTATCTGCTGGGTCAATCAGAATTGCATTTTTCTTATTTGAAGAAACAATATATACATTTGTGCTGCATGCACCCAATACTAGTTTTGTAATATTCATAATTCTTTACACACCTCATTTTTATGAGAATATATTTATATTGATTATATCAATTCTGTGTATATATAAATACGAAAAAAACACATGATGATATTTAAATCACATATTTCTATTCAAGAATTTCCTACTAAAACTTTGATTATCAAATCACTATTGACAACCACATTATCTCATGATACTATCACATAAAGAAACTTTGAATATCAAAGTATATTGAAATCTTTAAAGGAGTATGATTATGTTAAGAATTATTGCTGACAGCACATGTGATATATCTAAAGAAGATGCAAGAAAGATGGGGATTCAGATTGTTCCTATATCTGTAAGGTTTGGGAATGAAGAATTCTTAGATGGAGTTGAGATAACACACGAGGAATTTTATACAAGACTTGCTGAATGTGATGAATTACCTAAGACTTCACAGCCAAGCCCTGATACATTCATGAAAGTATTTAATGAAGCTGTTGCTGCCGGGGATGATGTACTTGGAATATTCATATCTTCTGATTTATCAGGAACATATCAGAGTGCCTGCCTTGCTGCTTTAGACGTTGAAGAAGAAACAGGAAAGAAATTATACATGGTAGATTCAAGAAGTGCATCAATTGGAACAGCCCTTTTAATCAGAGAGGCAGTAAAGTTAAGAGACGCTGGTGTAAATGCGGCTGATATCGCTGCTGCATGTACAGAGATGTCAAAATACATCAAGCTTACAGCAGTTGTTGGTTCACTTAAATATCTTAAAATGGGTGGCAGACTTTCAGGAGCTGCTGCATTTGCAGGAACAATGCTTCATATAACACCGGTTGTAAGTATTGAAGATGGAAAAGTTGTTGTGATTGGAAAAACAAGAGGAAAAAAAGCAGCTGAAAAACTTATGCATGATAAGCTCACCAAAGACGGATTAAGTCTTACAAGAGATTTCATGTTTGGTCATATCAACTGCTCTGAATCCTTAGAAACATTTATTAATAAGAGTCTTATTTACATATCTGATGTTAATGGAAATGTTGGTGTAAGCTCTATTGGATGTTCTGTTGGAACCCATGTAGGTCCAGGTACATACGGAATTGCTTATGTAGAAGCTGCTGAATCAGGAATGAATCGTGAAAGCATCGTAAAGACGGCCTGATTCTTATAGCGTCGCTGTTCTGATGGAACGAATCTGTCAGAATTAACAAGCTCATCAAATTCCTTATACGGAACATACATGTAGTCCATGGTTTCTCCTTCCTGAAGGGTAACATGGACTTCTTTTTCTATTAAATTAAGGTAACTGTGATATATGGCATGCTTAGGCTTATCCACATAGCTGTAGAGCGGAATAAGGTCATCAGTAGAAATCTTAATACCAGTCTCTTCATATAACTCACGAATTGCACCTTCAGCCGCTGTTTCGCCTTTAAGTATAGAACCACCTGTAACTTCCCACTTAAGAGGGTATGTTTTATTTCGTGAACGTTCTGTCGTAAGAAGCTTACCATCCTTAGTCATAGTATATACATTGACAATGACATGATACACCCCATCAGGTAAAGATTTTGCCTGGCTTCTTTTTAAATCGAAACCTAGCAGCTTTTCATTCTCATCATAGGCATCCCATAATTCTTCGTCAACTATTTCAACAAAACTGTCGTAATACTGCTCTTCGAAATATATCATTTCTTCAATCTGCTGGATTGTGTAAGATATATTTTCAGGTGCTATTATCCAGACAGTTTCAGGATCATCACGGCGTCTTGCTACAGCAATAAGCTCTCCGATATATTCATCAACGGCAACATCTACACCTAACAGATAAACTCTCTGTTTATCAAGTTCAGAAAATCCGGCTGTTCTTTCGACATCTACATAGCCACAATTAATAGGATAGACCACCGAGGGGTTATCTTCATCAGTGCTACCTAATGGGTGGTCAATTTTCACGGTTACAGTTTCTTCTCTCATTATATCTCCTTGTTAAATGTTTATTAATTTGATATACAAATATGAATATACACCAATTAGAACAAAGGTGCAACCAGTCTTAATATACATTGTCCGAATCTCAGAATTCTCGGCTTATTGATGTACTTGTCGGTTACTTCCTCACTTCTTCTGAAAATGTTGTAGAAATCATTAAGTATGTCGGCAGCAGTTTCCTTGCCATATACATATGCAGCATTTTCAAAGTGAAGGTAAAGACTTCTGAAGTCCATGTTGATTGTGCCTACAACAGATACTTCTCCATCGCTTACCCACTGTTTTGCATGAATGAAGCCCGGTGTGTATTCGTATATTCTTACGCCGTATCTTACGAGATCTGCATAATATGATCTTGTGAGGCTGTAAGTAAGCTTCTTATCAGGAATACCAGGCGTTACAATTCTAACATCAACGCCTCTCATTGCTGCCATTGCAAGCTCTCTGGACATCTCTTCTGTAATAAGCAGATATGGTGTTGTAATGTAAAGATAATGCTTGGCACTCTTAATAATATTAAGATAAACATTTTCAGCAACCCTGTTGTTATTAAGTGGACTGTCAGCGTAAGGAACAACATACTGATTATTATTAACAGCCTTGTAGCCATAGTCAGAGGCTTTAATATATTTGACATAATCATCCTGAGGCTCGTCTGTTTTCTTAATAGAGTTCCACATAGAAAGAAACAGCATTGTAAGAGTCTTAACGGCATCGCCGGTCAGTTTAAGACCGGTATCCTTCCATTCCCCATATGGGTGTGTTATGTTAAAGTACTCGTCAGCAAGATTATAACCTCCAGTGAATCCGACCTTACCGTCAATTACGGTAATTTTTCTGTGATCACGGTTATTCATGAACATGTTAAATGCAAGCTTGATTGGATTGAATACACGGCAGTCAATGCCATTTGCACGCATTTCCTTGATGAAATCCTTGTTAAGGAAGAAGATACTTCCTACATCATCATAGAATAAACGGACTTCAACACCTGCAGCAGCCTTTTTTATAAGAACGTCCTTAATTCTGTCAAAGCTGGAAGCCTCTTCAATAGCGTGATATTCCATAAATATGAACTTCTCAGCTTTTTCAAGTTCTGTAAGCTGTGCTTCAAGGCCTTCCTCACCTATAGAATAAAATTCAATATCTGTATTCTTATATACAGGATATCCTTCATGATCACTAAGATAATGGAACTGGTTATATATATAGATATCCTTATCTTTAACCTCTTTAAGAATGTTTTCATCCTGAGAAAGAGATTTTTTATAGGATTCTTCTATTGAATTGAACCTTTTCTTTACCGCCCTTGTAACAATGGAACGTCCAAAAAGCAGATAAATAAGTATACCAAGTATAGGAAATGCAAGAATTACAATTATCCATGGCATTTTCATGGCTGAATTAGTAGATGTTCCGTATATCTTAAGCACAAGAATAATTGCAATAAATGTGCTTAATAATGAAATCCATGCGTAGTCCCTGTAAAAATATAATAAAAGATAAGCCAGCCACGCAACCTGGATAAGTACAAATATACCTGTAGCCAGAAGCCGTCCAAAACTGTTTTTTACGGCTGTTTTCTTTTCGGTTCTCATATGCTTGCGATTATCCATAATTTTCTTATCTCCTTGTCCTATTAATCAGATTGCCTTTCCAGCAAACTGTGTCATATACAGCTCATAATATCTGCCTTTAGCAGCAAGCAGAGACTCATGATTACCTGTCTCGACAATTCTTCCATTATCCATAACAACTATGACGTCAGCGTCCTGAATAGTTGACAGTCGGTGTGCAATAATAAGGCTTGTTCTGTTCTTCATAAGATTAGTCATTGCATCCTGAATCTTTTTTTCTGTTCGTGTATCAACACTTGAGGTTGCTTCATCGAGTATAAGAATCTTAGGACTGGCAACAAATGCTCTTGCAATTGATAGTAACTGGCGTTGTCCCTGTGAAAGATTCTGTCCATCTTTGGCAAGCATGGAATCATATCCGTCAGGAAGATGCATAATCATATTATGGCAGTTAGCCTTTTTTGCAGCAGCAATGATTTCAGTATCCGTTGCATCCTGTCTTGAATATAGAAGATTATTCTTTACAGTGTCGGCAAAAAGAACAGTATCCTGTAAAACAATTGCAGTATTCTTCCTAAGATTCTCACAGTCGATATCTTTAATATTAACACCATCAATGGTTATACTGCCGTTGTCAATATCGTAGAATCTCATAAGAAGATTGACAACAGTAGTCTTGCCGCTTCCGGTGCTTCCTACAAGTGCAACCTTCTGTCCTGCTTTAACCTTAAGGTTGAAATCATGTAATACTTGTTTCCCCGGAATATAAGAGAAATCAACATGGTTAAATTCAATGTTGCCGGTAGAATTATCCATTGTAAATTCACCTGATTTGTCCTCGGAAGGTTCATCAAGAACAGCAAATACTCGCTCAGCACCGGCTATTGCAGTCTGAATCTGACCCCATATATTGGCAAGCTCGTCAATAGGTCTGCCAAACTGCTTGGCATATACGATAAATGCTGATATTACACCGATAGATACATATCCTTTAATTGCAAAATATCCTCCGGCTGCGGCAATAATGACAAAGCCGATATTGTTAATGACATTCATAACAGGTCCCATAGAACCACCAAGAATCTCAGCTTTAATACCAACCTTAGTCAGTTCGTCGGAAGTTTTATCAAAATCACTGCATACATTTTCCTGTCTGTCAAATGCTGTAACAGTCTTGATACCAGTGACCATCTCCTCAACAGTTCCATTAAGCTGGCCTAAAAGAACCTGTCGTCTGGAATAGAATTTTCTCATAGCTTTAGACAAATTCTTAGTTGCAAATATAGTAAGAATTATTGTTGTGCAGGAACATAATGCAAGCTGTGGGGATAAAGCAACCATCATAATGACAGTTCCAATAATAGTGAGAACACCTGAGAATAACGAACTCATGGACTGTGATACAGTGTTGGAGATATTCTCAACATCATTAGTCATCCGGCTCATAATGTCGCCATGTGAATGCTGGTCAAGATACTTGACAGACATGCCGACAATCTTATCAAAAAGATCCTGTCTCATATGCTTTACAATTCTCTGGCTTAATATGGCACTTAGTCTTGTCTGTATAAATGTACATATACTGTATATTATGTATACCACCAACATGAAGATAAGTATATGGTTTAAATTATTAAATTTTCTTAAAGAAATATAATCAATTGCCTGACTCTGAAGCTTTGGAGCATAGACAGAGCATACAACCATTACAACTACAGCGATGAAAAGAGCGATAATCACAGGTATTTCTTTAGCAAAATACTGCATAAGGCGCATAAATGTTTCCTTGCCGTTGACAGGCTTTTCGACAGCTGCCCCCCTGTTTCTAGGTCCTCCCTTCATGCCGGGAATTTTCATATTAACTTGTGAAGTATTCTTATCCTCAGCCATAATATTTCTATCTCCTTGATTAGATTCTAACTTACATTTTGTAAAGCCTACTTCTTATTCAACTGCGAATTATATATATCCTGATATATAGCACTGTTTTTCAGCAACTCGTCATGAGTACCGACAGCACTTATATGTCCGTCATCAAGAATTACAATTCTGTCAGCATCTTTAACAGAGGCAATTCGCTGTGCAATAATAATCTTAGTAGTGTCCGGATATGCATTTTTAAGCATTGAATACAGATTAGCTTCTGTCTTTAAGTCAAGTGCACTTGTTGCATCATCAAATATAATAATCTCAGATTGTTTAAGAATTGTACGGCTTATGGCAACTCTCTGCTTCTGACCGCCGGAAAGACTCGTTCCCTGTTGTGTTACAAGAGTGTCAAATCCATCTGCTGAAGTGCTGATAAATTCCATAGCCTGTGCGATAGAAGCTGCATTTGCAATGTCATTGTCAGTTGCGTTTTCACGGCCCCACTGGATGTTCTCTTTAATAGTACTCTGGAATATTTCACTTTTCTGCAGAGCGACAGATATACGCTCACGCAGATTCTTAAGGTTATATTCCCTTACATCAATATCATCAACAAGCACGCTTCCTTTGCATACATCATAGAATCTTGGGATCAGGTTAATAAGGCTTGTTTTACCGCAGCCGGTTTCACCAAGAATACCGATAGTTTCGCCGGGATTGATAACAAGATTAATATTATCAAGAATCTTCTTATCGCCAGTTAATGGATATGCAAATGTTACATTTTTAAATTCAATCTTACCCTTAACAGAAGGTTTTCCGTCAAATGAACCGTTTTTTATAGAAGGCTCGCAGGCAAGCACCTCATTAATTCGTCTGCCTGAAGCAATACCTCTTGAAGCAGTCTGGAACATATTAGTCATTCGCATAACCGCATTAAGTGACTGCGTGACATATGTAATTGCTGCCATGACATTACCTGGTGTAACAGAACCGCTGGAAACCTGAATACCACCAACCTTGATAACTGCAACTACAGACAGGTTGAGAATAATATTCATAATTGGCTGCATATATGAGAAAATCATCAGCACATTAAGCTGAGTATTTACAAGGTCGTCATTGGATTTTCCGAACCGCTCTTTTTCGTAATCTTCTTTAACATATGCTTTGACAACACGGAAGCCTGATACATTTTCCTGCATTACATTATTAACATTGTCGAGCTTCTGCTGAAGCTTGGAAAAAAGTGGATTAGCTTTAGAAAGAAAATATATAACACATATGGTTACAAGCGGCAGTGCACATGCGATAACTGCACCAAAGCTTAAGTTAAGGGATAACATGCATATTATGCCGCCAGCAAAAAGCATAAATGTCCTTATAAAACCACGCATGCTCATCTGTATGAAATTCTGAAGCTGTGTTATATCGTTGGTAATTCGCGTGATAAGCGAACCTGTAGAGAATTTGTCAGTCTGTTCGAATGAGAATGACATAATCTTTTTGAATGCGTCTTTTCTTAGATCATTACCGAAATTCTGTGATGCAATATTAGAACACACACCACATAAGATACCAGATAATCCGCCAAGAATTACGAATATTATCATCTTAAGTCCTTCGGTAAGTACAAGATTCAGATTCCCAACACCGTTATTTGATAAACCTAAAACACCTTCATCCACGATGGTGCTCATTAAACGAGGCTGAACGAGGTCCGCAAGAACCTCGCCCACCATGAATAAAGGTGCAAGAATGGCAAAAAGCCAGTATTTTTTAAGATATTTCAGCATATAAAACTCCCTGTCTTTAAATTAATTATTCAAAAACCTTCCTTATGCTGTCGTAATGAAGAAATTCTCCCCTGTCAGCGATAGCCTTGATTTCGTCTGCTGTAGCAAATCTGAAACCGGCAGTTTCTTCTGTCTGTAAATGTATATCTGCTTCTGTAATATCCATGTTAAACTTATAGATATCAACAAAATAATTATCCTTTTCTTCAGGATTATCTCTTCTGTAAGAAAATTCAAAGCCGCCATCAGCCTGTGATACATCAACGCCGGTTTCTTCTAATACTTCACGGCAGACAGCCTGAAAAGATGTCTCTCCAGCCTGGCATGCACCGCCTGAGACTTCCCAGTGCCCCGGTGCCCATGCTTTAGTTAAGACTCTCTGTGTTATTAAAAATGTATTATCAGGTCTTTTGATTATGCCAAGAACAGTCAGGTGATAGTCCCCATCTTTCATGTTCCAGTCATTACGTTTCATAGTACGGCCTGTAAGTTGTTTATCAACATCATAGATATCCCATATCTCGCCCATTATTAATCGTCTCCTGTTAAACTAATTATCTTTATGTTCTTTAAGATATTCAAGTACGCTGTGTACAGCAACATTTCCTTCACCAACAGCCTTGGCATACTGATAAGGTCTGCCTGTACAGTCACCTGCTGCATATACACCATCAATGTTAGTCATCTGAGTTCTGTCAACAATAATATGTCCACCAGCCATATCAAGTCCTGATAATAATACACCCGGATTGATAGAATCCTTTAAGAAGAAAGCTCCGCTTACAGGGATAGCTTCTCCCTTGAAAGTTACTGAAGCAACCTTCTTATCTCCGTCAACACTTGCAGGAAGTCCGTTAAAATGCGTTATGTTATCATATTGTAACGTGGTTTCCTTATAAGGTGTGAAAAGATATATATGATTAGCAAGTCCTGCTAAAAATGTTACTTCATCCTCGAATTTAGGTGATGCACATATAACAGCAATATCCTTATTCTTATATAATGCTCCATCACATGTTGCACAATAACTTACGCCACAACCTAAAAGCCTTGCTTCACCTTCAATCTCTCTTGTTGTTGTCATACCAACGGTCATTATGACAGCTTTGGCTTCATATATCTCATTATCAGCACCGGCTGCAAAATAACCGCCGCAGTCATATATGGAATTAACCTGTGACTCTGTTATAGTAATGCCACAGTCGTCAATCTGCTTTAAGAACACAGACTGCATTTCGCTTCCTGTAACAGCAGGAAGTCCAGGATAATTCATGATTTTCTCGGCTTTCTCTATCTTAGTGCTTAGTGCTCTTGAACCAAACCATATAAAGTTAAGATTTCTTGCTTTAGCAGTGAGTGCAGCAGATATTCCCGCAGGTCCGCTGCCGATTATCATAAGGTCATACATATTACATAGCCTCCTTATTATGTTGACTTATAAACTAGTATTAATTAAAGGAAACGGCTTATACGCTCTTTCATCTGCTCTTCGCCCATGATATGAACGATAGTCCATAAATCAGGTGTATTAGCTCTGCCGGTTACAGCAATTCTTACAACCTCTGCAACGTCTGATACATTACCCTTGAAGTTCTCCGGATTAGCCTTGTAAGCCTTCATATCAGAAGCATAGCCGTTCTTGTCAGCTATTTCCTTAAGCTTGTTAAACCACATGCTGTTATCATCATTATGGTCATAAGCTGCAAGGTAATCATTAAGAATAGCCTTAACCTCGTCATCAGCTAATCTGAATTCATCTCTTTCACCAGACTCGCCATCAAAGAAGAAGCTGATAAGTTCAAATATCTGCTTAGCATACATGAAGTCTTTTCTTCTTCTCTTAGCACCAACACCCATATAAAGTCTTAATATAGCAAGTAACTTCTCTTTGTCAGCAAACCATACCTTTTCCATCTCAGGTTCATTCTCTAATGCCCAGTTGTGTAGGAATTCATATAAATCATCCTCTGATAACTTAGAAAGCTCATTCTTACAGATGTTATGAAGCTTTTCTTTATCAAATAAGGCACCTGAAACACTCATCTTATCTACTGAGAATGGGAATTCATTGATATCCTTGTCAGGGAACTTCTCATGCCATTCCTCAAAGTTAGAGTTAAGGAGTGTAAGAAGATAGACCTTCATTGTGTATGGATGATATCCGTCTTTTCTGTAGTAATCAAGTGAAAGCTCTGGATCTTTTCTCTTAGATAACTTTCTCTTTCCGCCTGTTTCCTCATCAAACTTCATAAGATGTGCTGTATGTGCGTATTTTGGCATCTTAAAGCCTAATACATGGAATAATTCATAGTGGATAGGAACAGAAGCAAGCCATTCACCGCCACGTACAACTGTAGTAGTTCTCATAAAGTGGTCATCAATTGCGTGTGCAAAATGATATGTTGGAATACCATCTTTCTTAAGAAGAACTACATCATGGATATTCTCTGGAAGCTTAATCTCTCCCTTAATGCTGTCTGTAAATGTGATTTCATTCTCAGGACTTCCCTGTGAACGAAGTCTAAGCACATAAGGCTTTCCTGCCTTAAGATTTTCCTCGATAGTCTCTAAAGAAAGGTCACGGCATACAGCATATTTGCCATAATATCCAGTAAGAACCTTATCAGTCTCCTGCTGTAATCTTACAGCCTCAAGCTCTTCCTCTGTACAGAAGCAAGGGTAAGCAAGACCTTTAAGTACAAGTTCCTTTGCAAATGTATGATAGATATCAACTCTCTGTGTCTGATAATATGGTCCGTATGCATTAACCGGGTCAGAATCCGGGAAGCCTGCACCTTCATCAAATTCAATATCAAAATATCTTAAAGAATTGATTACAAGGTCAACAGCACCTTCAACAGTTCTCTTGGCATCAGTATCTTCAATTCTTAAGTAGAATACACCGCCGTTCTTATGTGCAATTCTCTCATCAGCCAAAGCACTGTAGAGATTGCCAAGATGGATAAAGCCTGTAGGGCTTGGACCTAATCTTGTTACTTCTGCCTTATTAGGAAGTTTTCTATATGGGTATTTCTCCTCATAATAATCAGGTGTCTTATCCACATCAGGGAATAAGAGCTCTGCTAATTTCTTACAATCCTGTTCGTTCATTATTAATCTCCTTATATTGCTAAATAAATCTCATAATATTTTACACATTTTGCAGACGCATTTCAACCTTGAAATTAATCTATGGTAATCTTGGGCTTTGATTATATAATTATAACACAACGATACCTGTCTGTGGCTGACACTCTCCGATATCCTCGCTTAGTTGGAGTAAATACCGCTATCTACAGAGTTTATTACGGTGCTTGAAGTCAAACGCGCTTCGCTTGAACGAGACTTCAGGCACCGACCTTTTGTATATAGTGGTATTAACTCCAACACAGCTCGTCTATAGTCGGGTGTCAGCCACAGACAGGTATCGTTGTGTATTAAAGTAATGAAAAGCCCAAGATTAACATATATTAAGTATATTGCGGAATGCGTATGCTACGCCGTCTTTATCGTGGTGGAGGGTTATGTGGTCGGCTATTTGTTTCAGGTGTGGTGCGGCGTTTTCCATTGCTATTCCTACGCCGGCGTATTCTATCATGTCAGTGTCGTTGTCTGCGTCGCCGAAGGCTGCTACATTTTCACGGGACAGACCGAGGTATTCTGTTAAGAACTTAACGCCTGATTTCTTGCCTGCATCTTTATATGATATCTCAAGAAGCTGGCTTATTGAACTTGTCATGTAGACTTCGTCTGTGGCTTTTCTTATTCTGTCCATTATGTTTTTCTTTAATTCATCGTCGCCGACTACTATGTCAATACTGTCTAATTCATGGCAGTGTTCAAGTATGAAGGATACAATGTCGTCTTTAAGAATTCTTGTTTTCTTTACATAGTTAAGTGAGTGTTCTGTAGCACCGTATTTTTCAGGATGTGCAGTATATTCTGTTGAAGCGAAGGCCTGTCCTTTTATAAATGCTTCATATGTCACAATATCATTCTCTGTGAGTTTAAGAATTGTCTTTACTGATTCCGGTGTAAGAACATAGGATTTAAGGCACTCTTTGCCTGCAATACGGTAGATGGCAGCACCATTGCTGGTTATTGCATATTCAATTCCGGGAACTGATATGACATCCTCAGGCAGTGTGTCAAATGCACGTCCGCTTGCGATACATACATGTACCCCATTGTTAATAGCATCAATTAATGCCTGTCTGTTTACTTCTGATAGATGGCTTTCTGAATTAAGAGTTGTCCTGTCTAAATCAAGAGCCACAAGTTTAATATCTGTATTCATAATAATCACCTTGTTTCCGTACTTTTCATTGTAATAGCCATTATAAATAAATAAGGCTGTCCCTTTAAGGACAACCTTATATGTATAGTGATGATATGTCAATATTTTAAGCAGATTTTTTATCATCTTTCGATGGCTTAATCTGTCCCTGAACGATTTCGATAATTTCATCAGATAAGAAATTAAGCTCGTCTGCATCGTGGCAGGCAATTATAATTAAAGCACCTCTTTCCCTGTGCCTGATGAGTATGTCACGAATCTGCTCTGTACCTGTATCATCAAGTGCATTGATTGGTTCATCAAGGATAATAATATCAGGATTCTCCATGATGGCAGCAGCAATTCCAAGTCTCTGTTTCATACCAAGTGAGAACTTATGGAAAGTTCTTTTATCATCAGGATCAAGACCAATCTCGGTAAGAGTCTCGCGTATGCGGTTATCATCAATACGTCTGCGGATAGATGCAAGTGTTTTAAGATTCTCAAATGCAGTGTAATTATTAATAAAAGACGGATTTTCAATTAATAATCCGATACTTGGCGGAAACATAATATCTTTTCCGATAATCTGTCCATTAATATCAACAGTACCCTTAACCTTGATAAGACCTGATATAGCTCTCATAAGCATAGTTTTACCACAGCCGTTCTTTCCCTTGAAACCATATATTTTGCCTGATTCCATGCGCAGATTGATATCTTTAAGGATATCATTGCTCTTAATTTTCTTTGAAACATTTGTAAGCTGAATATACATATTAATCCCCCTTAGATAAAGTCTTTTTTCTTTGAATAAATAATACCAGCTGCAACCAGTAATATATTGATTGCCAGCATTAAGCACAGACCGTACGGCCATCTGTTGTATACATGAGGTATGCGGATAGTCATGAAATAATTATAGAAAAAGAACCATTTCATACTGCATATACTCACAATAAAGAAGAACAGATTAACAACGAATCCGAATACCGCATTGCTGATATAAGCAAGCAGAAGGCTTATGCCCGTCATAGTTACGAGACACACAAAACACAGTATAATAACCAGAGGCATATTGAAATCAAGTTCAAGCTTAGTCTGTAAAAATATTCTTACTGCCTCGGTGCCTGTAATGTTAAGTGACATTGAAAATCTGCTGCCAGTCATAATCAGACCAACAATTGTGTTAGCAGCAAATATACCTGCCATATATATAATTACAGCCAGTAACATAGTGATATATTTGCTGAGCCACCAGCCGGAAGCTGAACCTGAGATAACAAGAATATTCTTTCCGACAGCTTTCTGGTCAGTAGTTATGTAATAAGTTATTATAAATGTGATATACAGCACTATAAGAATCTCAAACAGCGGAATGTCAATCTGCATGCCGGGAGAGAATTCTTTTGCACCTCTGAATACATACAGCAGGGAATCTCCAAGAGAAATACTGCTGATTCTGGAATTCTTAATACATCTGTATACATTTGAAAAATACGATACAGCCTGAAATACGCAATATATATAGAAAACCATATAGAATTTCCAGCACATCGACCAGAAGCGTCTGATATCAGCCTTTAAAATACATAAGAAAGTATTCATTAATTCTTAAGCATGTCCTTTCTATAGAATTTAATTACAGCCCAGCTTATCAGAATCATATCAATCCATATAATAAACGGAGTTATAACATCATCAGCATAATAGATACCGGATATGTACACATCTGACTGATTAAGACACATCTTTCTATAGAAGTTCTCAAAAGGCAGAACAGATACATAAGTAGTAAATATACATGCGTAAGTGATAATAAAATCAGCAACCGGATTTCTTATAAGCCAGTGCAGCGCACAGATTGTAAGAATTGTTATCTGAACACGCAGAATATCAAGCAGGAAGCAGATAAGAATTATTACAAATGTGTTCTCAGTCGTAATATTTCCATTAGGAATAAAATTTCTTGCAACACTGCCCTCTTCCAGCCAGTTACAGTTAATAACTGAAGTATAAGATAATGCACAGCCTGTCAGTATCACTGAATTAATCAGAGGAAATACAATACTTATCCAGGCACATTTTTTTACACAGTTAAGCCACAGCTTCGACATTGAAGAATACAGCACAACCCTGAAATCAGACATTTCATATCTGATAATGGATATAATCATGAAAGCTGCAACAACAAGTTCGAGATTGCATAGAAAAAAGTTGTCTGGAAAATCATAAAAATACAAAAAGAAATCCGAAACACAAGGTACTGCGTTATCAAAATATCTGCTTGTGTATGGCAGAGTCCTGATTAATATTGCAATTACAATTGTATATATAATTAATATTTTAATATAATGTTTATGTCGTTCTTTAATCATAGGCAAGCCTCTTATCAATGACGGTCAAATACAATGCGCAGCCTTTTTGGATAGAAAGAATATACAAGACTGATATCAGAAGAATCTATCTTGTCAAGTTTACTTTCTTTAACCATGGAACTTCCTAATGTGCATTGCAGGCGCACTTCTTTCTTTTCACCGGGAACAACTACAATACGTGAATCTTTTGATGAATACATAGTTACTCCGTTGTGTGCATTAAGCTCGTCAGACAAGAAAACGAATATTGATGGTGAGAAATTAACAACCTTATCAGATACATTTTCTAATTCTATAGTCATAACCACAATACGGCTCTTACGGGCAGTTTCCTCACGCATATTAAGCTGCTGACCTGATTTCTCGCGGTATTCGTCGATTGTATATACATTATAATCAACAGGAGTAATCTTTAAACCGTCAATAATAGGAGGATTATCAGATGTGTAAGTTACATCTTTGGCATTAGGAAAAATCATATTGATTCTCACGGTGAATCCTATAAATATTGCAATAAGCAGAGTTATTGCTCCAATAATTATTATTCTATAACGCTTCATTATTCTTTCCTTTCATAAAAAATATAATTCCACATATAACACAGATGATAATTGGTTCACATATGTAGGCAAATAACATTCCGTCCTGTAGCTTGGTTGCAGGTGAAAGCAGAGCCATAGGATTGAATGAATAAATATTCATTACGCTTTTACATAAAGTAGAGATAATACCAAGTCCGTAATAGGTAACGAATGGAGATATTATTACTAAAAATGTATTGTCGATAAAGAATGAAACCGCAAGTGAAACAAGTGCAAATGAACCGCCATATATAAAGAACTGTAATACATATATCAATACATAGATAAGCGGATGTTCACAGAAAAGATTTCCCATTATATACGCACCTGAATGAATAAATAAGCCGTTGCCGGATGGCTTCAATGCAGGAATAAACATCATAGTTGCGCATAGATTCAGTAAAAGAGGAAGCATAGTTACAAGTCCTCCTGAGATAAATGTTGCAATGAATCTGGCAGCATGAATCTTATTCTTTGACATTCTGCTGTAATATTGCAGAATGTACTGGTTCTTGTTATCTCTGCAGAAGAATCCACAATACGGAAGTGCTGCAAGCAGCATAAATATATACAGATAAGATGTAGATATAGGCTTAAGCCCCATAAACATTCCCATCCACGAATTAAATACAGAGAATGGATATGTTTCCACTCCCCCATTAAAGCCGTTAGTAATATTAAGATGCGGCTTCGCACACTCAATAAATCCTCCAACAGATAAGGCAAGTCCTATAAAAAGACTTACATAAAATAATTTGCTTTTAAATAATCGTTTAATTTCTATTCTTAACAGAATTAAAATATCGTGCATAATCCTCCCCCATAAAAGTAAGTGTAGTGATGTTAGTTATAAAAATGTTTAATCAAGTTCAATTAAATTATTTAGTTCAATTAAGTAACCATTATAACTGTCATGGTCATTATAATTTTGAAAATCACCCTGAATATAATAAGTGTTGTCATTGGAATATGTTCCTAATACATGATAGAAAAACCATAAATCGTACTCTTTTCCAGGTTCAAGATATAAAACATCTTTTTCTTCATTTGCTAAAGCTTTATCTATGAATTCAAGTAAACCTGGATCATACATTAAATTATCAGTCTGTCTTGAGTATCCAGTTGTATAAAAGGTCATATTAGTTGGTTGAGAACCAGTATATTTCAAATGAATTTTTACACAGAAAAAAGAATTTTTCTCATTAATTAATTTTCCTGTATCTTTTGAAATATATCGTCTTTTGAATATTTCTTTTTCCAGAGCTTCGTAATATTGTTCATCAACTAATGTATAGAAAAAATCAGAAGATATTGTTTTATAAGCTTCTGTTACGGTACATTCATAATTTCCTTTTGAAAATGTTTCATTCATTTTTATGTATATAATAGCGTTTTTATTTTTGAAATTGACAGTTCCTTTTTCAACATTTCTGGATTC